>Ga0222715_10001919_pt1 | contig 19420 bp, 11 predicted proteins | sample C33_9DmetaG_FD_165056 | JGI IMG/M metagenome (GOLD analysis project Ga0222715, IMG submission 165056) | Estuarine water microbial communities from San Francisco Bay, California, United States - C33_9D | ecosystem: Environmental > Aquatic > Marine > Unclassified | place: USA: California... | reverse complement strand
GAGGCGCAAGAGCGCGGCGGCGTCGACCGCGCCGGTGCATGAGGCGGCGTTGAGCGTAGGGCGACGTGTGGAGGCATGGAGGCGCGGACGCGCGGTGCGCGCGTTGACGATGACGACGCGGAGGTGTTTGGCGTCAATGAGTGCGGGGCAAAAGCCAAAATCGAGCAACGACGCGCGCGGAGCCGATCGCGCGAGCAGCGCCGACGGGAACACGAAGAACGACGGGACAAGCCCAAACCCAAACCCACATTATGATGAGGAGGGCAACGTGATGCCCTCTTACGTGGGTAAGACGACGTGTACTATCGAGGAAGATGACGAAAGTGGCATGACTCGCGTGACACTTTACACGTGGGACCGCACGGGTTTAATGGCAGATTTAGGTAACGCGCTGAACTCGATGGGTTTAAGCGTACGAAGCGCCATTCTGCAGAGCAATGAAAGTGGCGTCGTGACGTGCAAATTTGTTGTGAGTACATTTCTATTGAGAGCCATGGCGGATAATGATTATGAGACGTTAAAAGCTAGACTTGAAGCAAGCGCGATGCGACGGGGTAACTCTTCGCGATGGATGCAGCGGCAAAGAAGATTGAAGGAGCTTTTTAGACGTATCGACACTAGAGAAACTGGATACATAAGCCAGTCCGAAATCGAGCAATACGCAAAAACGTTGCGCATGCCAGCGTCATTTGTGCATGACTTCATCGCTGAAGGCGACTCGAGCGGGGGTGATGGGGCGATGGATTTTGAGTCGTTTGCAGCTTTTGTGCGGTCGAAAGAAGTTGCCTTACGGGGAGCGTTCGACTCGCTCGAACCAGACGAGAATGGCTTCATCACAGGGAAGCAACTGAAATCAGGTCTTCGCGATCTGGAGCTTCGTTCAGGTAGATACAACTCGCGTAAAAAGCTTCGTCGAAAAGGTCTCGATGCGATATTAGAGCACGTTGATGATGACTCGCGTTTATCATCTGATGATTTCCGAGACTTGCTCGTACTGATGCCGGCGGACAGCTTGAAAACAGTCTCCCCGTACTACATGAAGGTTGGTCTCGATATCGGTCCTAGACGATTGGCAATTCCTGATAGACGCAAAGAAGGTAGCCCTTGGGGTCACTTGCTCGCAGGTGGCGTTGCCGGCATCGTAGCTAAAACTGTGAGTTCGCCGCTGAACGTACTCGCGGTGCGTACCGCAACATCAACGGCTGAGAACGCGAAAGGACTGTTACCAATGTTCAAAGGAATTATTCGCGACGAAGGCGTCAAAGGTTTGTTCAAAGGAAACTTTTCGAACTCAATGTCTTCAGCTCCGGGCAAGGCGATTGATTTTTTCGCTTACAATGCGTACAAGAACCTATTGACACAAGGTGAAAGCCGCGAGCCGACGAATTTCGAGAGACTATGTGCAGGCGCAATGGCTGGTATAACAAGCGATACGTTACTGTATCCTTTAGAAGTGATTTCCACACGATTAAGTGTGAACCCACAAGCATACAAAAATTCTATCGTTGCAGCGTCAAGTGTCGTCAAGCAAGTTGGCTTGAAAGGATTGTATTCGGGCTGGGGCACAGCGATGATTGGCACAATACCGTACACTGGGTTGTCTTTTGGAACCTATGACATTTTGTCGAATGCGTACAAGAAGGCCACGAACAAAGAAAGTGCTGGGGCCGGTCCGACGCTGTTATGCGGTGTCGCATCCGGCTTCCTGGCCTCGACTGCATCTTACCCGATTTACCAAGCAACAGTGAGACTGCAAACAGGTTTGATGCCACTCGGCATGAATGGCAAGCCCCTTTCTTTAGCGAACAGCTTGATGATGACCGTCAAAGATGGCGGTGCGAAAGCTTTGTTTCGTGGATGGGTACCGTCGTCGTTAAAGATTGTACCACAAGCAGGCGCATCTTTCTTGGTTTATGAGCTCGTGAAAAAGGAACTGATGAAACAGAAAAAGTCGAGCGCGGAGAGCGCTGACGATTGGGCAGTCGACGAAGACGACAAAGGAAAAGGCAAAGATGATTGAACCGCGCGCAATTACAATTTCGCATCGTCGTAGACAAATAAGCAGATGAATAAATAACATATTCGATAGTGATATACAACAGGCGCTACTAGAACCAAACGACTTGAGTGAGGAAAACTAGTACAACTGGACTGAGTCGCGCGCGGTGCTAGAATTGAAGGCTTGCAACTTTGCAATACTTGTGGGTGCTTCCAAATCTTTATCTTGAACATCGTGTCCCAAGCTTTCACGAATGACTTGTGAGAAGTTCTCACTGACAATATCAATCGCAGCACTCGCAAGCACGCGTCGATGCCAAGTGGAATTTGTACGTAAATCTTCCTCATAAAACGCCAACGCTTCGGCGCCAATCGAATCCCACAACCCACGCAACACGCCAACTTTCGCTCGACGCTGTGGCAACTTTCGCTCGAGAGTAGATTTGATACTTTCGATATACGTCACCACTGGCGCCACGACCGGTTCAACATCTTGCTTGGCGTCGGCATCTCGAAGCTTGCTTCGCAACGACGGTCCGCAACTGTACACGCCAGCTACGGCGCGGCGCAAGTATCCAGAGTAGTGCGCGCGCAACTCCCCAAGAGCCTCGGTCATTCGCCTACCAAGCTCTGGGCCGGCACCACCGCCATTATTTGCCCATTCCATCAGCCGTGCACCGACGTCTGGTCTAAGAATTTCCATTGATTTGAGAGCATTCAACGCAGCCGCGAGTTCTGGAGGCATGCCGCCGTGCGCTCGATCGTGCATGGCAAATCTCTTTGATACGGCATTCGATACTTGCGCTGTTCGCTTCGCAATCGAAGCAGCTCCTTCTTTCATGCGACCGATGTTCATCCACTGCGCTGCGCCCTTACGACTCAAAGGAGGCTTGACAATTGTACCCGCTTCATCATCCTTTTGGATGCCCACGTGCAAATGTTCAACCGTTTCGGCAATTTTATGAATTATCAAACGCTCAGCACCAACGAGTATCTCTTCCAACGCCATCGCCTGATCTGGCCAACGGGTGACAATTCGCTCAAATCCTTCCAAAGATTGATCCATGGCTGCATACGCATCGTCAATAGCGTTTCCAGACACACCCTTGCTATTCAACGCAGCCGAGCAACGCGCTTCAAGGCGCTTTCTCGACGACTCAATCCATCCATCGATGTGCGGCTGGAAAATGTGTCGCGTGTTCAATTTCAGCGTACTTGCTCTAGTCTGATCTTCTTCCAAAGACGCTGACGCCTGAAGATCGCATGAACGATCGATGCAGTCCAAGATGTCACTCGATGGTGGCCCTGAGGGTGGACACGTATCGAGAGCATCTTGGAGCGTTGACGCAACTTCGCTGCAATATACATCGGCGGAAAGTAGTGGCAAGGAGAACCCGGATGGGAACGAGCACGTTTCCATGATTGTTCTATCAGTGTCCAATTCGTGCCTGAGTGTCACACACAGATTTCCAATGCACACGTATAACTGCGTGACGAGATCCTTGTTGTTCACCGCGAGTGTTCTCGCATCGCCAATCAGAACTGCTCTGTTTTTCTTGAAACACGCACGAGCGGCGCTGATAATTTCTTTCGTCATGATCTCCAATGACGCGCTCGAACTCGGATCACGCTGCAGCGCCTTGAACAGCTCCAATGAAACACTGAGCGCTGGCGCCGGAACGATTGGTGGCATACTTTCTGTGATGCCTCTGAACTCACTTTCATCCAACGATTTGTAATGTTGAAAGCACACGCACACGAGAGTCATCACAGCCACGCGGATAGAATTGAGCATTTGAGACTCAATTGAGCCGAGTGATCCGTCAACTTGCCTTCTCAATGCCTCACGCAAATGATCACGAATCATCGACAAACAATCCGCCGTAGGCGTGGCGACAGCCAGCATGTGTTGTATGTATCGCAAAGACGTGTACGTAGTCGTCACATTGTGTCCTTCGGCAAGTTCTTTCAGTAACAACTCCCAATTACCGTGAACGCGCAGCCGACGGCGTGTGAAACCTATGGCCCGTAACGCCGCGCCAAGAGAAAAATCATACGCTGCTTGAGGCGTTAACGCTGCATTCGCTTCTGCCCATCCTTGCGTGTCACGACCTGGAGCAGTGCCCGCCCCTGGTGGAGCGGACAGCAAACCAGCACCAACAGCCGCCTCAAACACCGCGGTGAGCTTCACAGTCCCCTTTTCATACGTGCGAACGTGCGCCTCGCGCTCGGCGGTTGCTGGTACGTCAGCGGTGAGCATCAAATCGAGCTCAACGACGCCTTTGTCTGATAATCGACAAAGTTCGTCCAGGGCAATCACAGCTTTTGCGGTTTTGTTTGCTTTGAGTGGGACTTCAACGATGAAAGTCGTGTCACCAGGGCCAAGAGCAAGACGCACTGGTTCCTGCTTCGTGCGCATCTCCTCGCACACTTCAGCACTCCCAGGCCCGCCTTCAGTGCGAATGATCAAATGCTGTCCTCTTGCCTCGGTAGGCTTTTGCCACCCATGCTCGCGTGGATCCCAACCCTGTGTGTATTTCTTGATTCCTCTTTCCACAATGCACACCTCACTGACGCCAACCGTAATGGCGGCCCATCGAACGCCGCCCGCGCCCGCGCCGACGATGCGCATGGAATCCGAGCGACGTCCGCTCTTATCAGGAGTAATTGCTCGTGAATCTGGACTTTGCGAGTCATCAGGAAGAACGCCTACGAGTACGCTGTCCAAGCCGAATGCTTTTCGAAGTTCAGCGCATCGATTTGTCAAAAAGAAAACACCCATATCAAACTTGTTTTGCGCCGTGTAGGAACCCAACGAGCCTTCCAAGCACGTCTGCACGCAAGCCTCGTAGGCGAGAATACGCGCGCGTTCTTCGCCGCGCCACAAACCCAAGTAGCATTCACCTTTGGGAGGAAGTGGCGGACCAGGACACACGTAGGATTGGCCTTCAGCGGTGTTTGCTCTGAGCGGCGCGTTCGTCGCCGTCAAAACCGCCGTCGGGCTACCAAACGCCGCCGCAGTCGTCGCCTCTTTCGAACGCTTCGGTGTCGAACGCACCGGCTCATACCGATTCGGACTCACTGGAGTGTCCACAAATGCACGCTTTGCTTTGACCTTGATGTCATTGTCGCGGGCCGCCGAAGACGGCGTTGATTTTGCCACCTGGCTCTTGTTTGATGTCTTTGTTTGCACAGCTTGCACGAGAGGCACGCCCCAAGGATCGATCGATGCCGTGGCGAAAGACTCATTTGAAGAATGTAACACATGTCTGTTCACCGCGCCGGTATCTTCCTGACTGTCGCGCGTAGACGTTTTGTTGGTGCGCTGAGCGAGCGGCTCCTTGGCGTTAATCTTTTCAACTTCCTCCTTCACCACGATTTTCTTCGAGCGCGGCGTGCGAGTATTCGCCAGCGCGCTTAGCGATGCATTTTCAGCTTCATCCTTGAACGATATTTGAATTTTACGCGTCGAACGCTGCTTGGATTTGTTTTGCACATCGACCTCGTCGCTTTCGCCTTCGCTCGCCGTCTCCACCGTTTCGCCGTCGTCGCCGTCGTCATCATCATCCGTCGTGCGCTTCTTGCTCTCTCGAACTGCCTTTACCGATGGTTGCCCCAATCGAGACTGACGAGTCGACCTCGTCGCACGTCTTCGCGGTGGCGCGTCATCCGTACGCGGCTCGGCTGCTGCGTACGACGCCCATGGGTCGGATGCATTCGCCAACGACATCTTTCGCGCGTCGTCTCTTCCGTGCGCACACTCTGGTCAAACACGCGCGTGCGTGCGTGTGTGAATAAGATGCGCAACGCACGCGTTGTCCTTCGTCGTCGTCGTCCGAAGTTCGTCGTCCGTCGTCGTCGCGTGCGTCGTGTGACGTCGAGGCGCACGTTCGACCAACAACCAGAGAAGGCGAAACGTTCCCCTGTGATGGCGAAAGGGACTCGTGACCAATTAATGACTCAACAGGTGAACTAGGACTAGGGAGTAGTATAACAAATGAAGCTACACGTCGTGGCGACGACGTACATGGCGCGCGCGCGACGCTGGGTGGCGCGATATCGTTCTCGCTCCTCGCGCTCAAGGTTTTTTACTCCCTTCAGTCTTCGCTCGCAGCGCTCGGATGAACTTTTTCTTGGAGACCATCTCTTTGAAGTCCTCCACGGAGTCGTGAAATTGCGTCATGACGTCCATTCTCGCCGTCCGCGCAATCTCTTCATCCAACCGCGTAGGGATGACGTTCATGTTTCTATTCTTCAAAAAACCGTTAAATGGCTTCGTGCCGTGAAACATTCGAAAGTAGTTTAACTGTTTCCCAATCTCGCCACCCGCGCCCATGCATCGCTCGCACTTGACGCTGCCACTCCCACCACAAAACATGCACTGCATGCTCCCGCCAACCTCTTCGCTCACTGAAAATGAAAATTCATTGCTCTCTGGCTTTGCTAACTTCCCCGTGGCGTTGCACGTCTTACACCTCATGCACTTCGCGCCGTTACACAACCCGCACGGGTGATACAACCAGTGCCCGAATGACTCCCGTCCCGCGACGCACACGGTGCCTACGAAACATATTTGCGACGCCGCGCCGAGGATGCCCTTAATGTCGTCTTCAGCACCCATGACGTTTCACCCCAATCGTCGTCGTTGTCGTGATGTGTGATCTCTCGTGCGTCGCGCCGTGACGCCCGTCACCACACATAGGTCACACAAAACCTCAAAAAAAAACCGAGCAGATGCGGCGACGACCAACCATTGCACACGATGTTGTGTGCGGCAAGGTGCGAGCGATTTATACGCGACGTCAGACGTTGACGCGCACTAGCACGCACGCAGGAGTGCGCGTGTGCGAGATGTCATCCTATCGCCAGCCGTTTTCGCGCGCCGTGTATGCGGCAAAGAAGACGGCGTCGACGAGCAAACCCGTACCAGAATCGCTTCGCGCAAAGGTGGACATGACAAAGGTGGCGCTGGAAGTCATGAAACCGTGGATCGCCACCAGGGTGACGGAGCTATTAGGCGTGGAAGATGAAGTATTGATTGGCATGATTATTGTGTTGTTGGAAGAGTCGAAAGTGCACGCTAACGCGTTACACATACGAGAGCAATTGTCAACGTTTTTGGAAAAGCACACCGACGAATTCATGGTTGAGCTTTGGGATCTACTTGCCAGTGCGCAAGCCAACCCGAGCGGAGTTCCGGCGAAATTTTTAGCAGATAAAGCACGTGACATTGAGCGATCGAATGCGGCGGCAGAAAAGATGCGAAGGAATCAAGATGAGTACGCTCGTCGCAAAAGAGACGACGCTCGCGGCGGACGTTTCGAAGACCGGCGACATAGACCATACGACAGGCGCGATAGACGCTCACGCTCGAGATCTAGAGAACGTACGAGAAGGGAATCTAGAAGTCCACCGCGGCGTGAGGAGCGGAGGCTTAAACGACCTTCTCGTTGGGAAGTAGACGACGCGCCAAAAGTGCGAAGCGCCGACGAAACGTGAGGGGTGAGGGTCAGTTGTTGCATACTAGTACTTGTTTGATATAAAAATTACACGCGCTCAATCATCTTTAAAGGACGCTACTTTTTCGTCCCGCATACTGTTCTGTGACGAGGATCAGTTTGTTCCTGGCACACGTTTTCAAATCCCGCGGCTCTCAACATTTGCTGTACGTCGATGGTGTAATACTCGTTCGAGTGAGGCTCGGTGGACTTCATGAGCGTGAACAACGCCGGCGGGAGCTTTTGAATAACAGGACTCGCCGGATTGTTATCGGTCATCACGAAAGTACCCCCGGGCTTCAAAATGCGATACGCCTCCTTCATCAAGTTAGCCGTCGCGTATTCGGGGCACTCGTGAATGACAAACGCGAGCGAGACCACGTCGAATGTGTCGTCAGCAAACTTGGTATCTTCACCCTTACCATGCACCCACGTGCGTCGTTCGCTTCCCGGCTCTCCAGCATCGCATACGGATGCTACAGCGAGCATGTACGGTGAAAGGTCGAGGCCGGTGATCTCAGCGGTTGGAAACGCGTCGCTCAAGTAACGCGTGGACATGCCCACCGAGCAACCGATATCGAGAATCTTCTTTGGCTCCACTTCACCTTCGGCGTTGTATTTGGTGCGATGCGCGCGAACCATGTCTGTATACGAATCTCTCAATCGCTGTTGCGCTTCCTCGGCGGTGATGCGATCTTTTGGCCACACTCGCAAAGCCATCGAGTATGTCGCGGACTGCGCCTCAAACGCTGCTAGCCAGCACAGGTTGCCCTCGGCGTACGCATGAAATGGCTTCAAATAATATTCAGGGTAGTCGATCGCGTCATTCTTCAGAGCGTTGTATGTGTCGTAAATAGCCTTGTTTGCTTCCAACTTTGCCGCCTCGTCACGCCACGCTATTCCATTCTTTTCCGCGGTGTTAATCAGCGTCTGCCTCGCCATGGGCTTCATGATTTTCTCGTACAACAACTCGTTCCCGATCGCCGCATCGACGAGCTTACTCAACATATCATCCCCGGCCCAATCGGGTTTCGTTTTCATATCCGTCTCCGTCGCGCGCGCGAGGACGCGTCGACCCCGCGCAGGCGTCGAAGAATATCTCGCGGAAGACATCGTGGCGTGACGTTGTCGCGCGCGAGCCGTCGCCGTCGTCGTCGTCGTCGTCGTCGCCGTCGTCGTAGTCGGCGCGACCAGTGCGCACATCACGGATGAAGCCATCACCAACGATACTGGGTGTGCGTTTGAGTGCGAGCGAACTCGACGCGCGCGCGCGAATGTGCGGGTTGGGCACGAAAGTGGATAAAATTCAGGCACAAAACATGTCTCCCCGCGGCGACTAAAATTTGCAAATTACAGATGAATACATGCGCGGCGTATCGTACATGAAACGCGCACGCGCACGCGACGCACAAAACATTCAGTCAATGTCGTGTGCGCCGTGTGCGCGTTCGCGAGTGGTGTGACCCCGGATTGAAAAATAAAAAATCAGGCGCGCGGCTCGCCCGGTTTCGAGCGTTTTGCCTCCCGTGCCTTCACGGCTTTATTTTCATCCTCCTCGCACGCTGCGCGTTTGCTCTGCGCACTGCATTCGCTTTTGACGCTCGCTTTGTTGTTCTTCAAGTCGTTTTCAGCGAGTCGTAGTCGAATGGGTCCCTTGAACGCGTCCACGTCGACGCGCTCGCCTTTTTGTGTAATCTCAATTACGCCCTCTCGCATGAGCGCCTTGGCGATCGTTCTCGTGCGTTCCATGTGCGCCTTCCACCGCGTGTTATCTCGAGAGTCATTAAATGGCGCCTCACGAAAAACCAGACGCGGGATCTCACTCGGTCAGCACGATTTCGTCGGTCCACGTGTCTGGCACACGCGCACGATGCGCGCGCGAATCAGCGCATTCAACGCGTCGTCGTCGACGACATCGTCGACGCCGTCAGCCTTGGCGGCGTCGGCACCAACGCCCATCGCGCACGCGCTTGGGCCGATGCAAATCCCGCGCGCGTCTTCCCGGACGAATACTTTCCGCGTCACCGTGTGACGAAGTGTGCACGTGCGCGCACGTCACCACCCACGCACGAGCTCTACGCGTCACACCGAGTCCCTCGCGAGCTCGACACAAGCGTTGCATGCACGCCGCGCTCACGCACATCACGCGCACACGCACTCTCGTTCGTGCGATCGTGAGCACTCGAAACACGTCGTCGTACACGTCGTCGCGAACACCGGTGACGACACCAGTCGCGAAGAAGACGTCACGAACGATGACGCACGCCGCAGCGTCGACGTTTATTGACGAGTTCAACGCCACGTACTCTGATAAGCACAAGACGTATGAAGATAACTTCTGGGCGACGAAGATGAACCTCACGGGGTGCGACGTCGACGCTTTGACCAAGTCTTTTAACGATTTGGAGGCGTTTTTGGGTGACGCCGCGACGCTCGCCAAAGCGCGCGCGATGTTGGACGCCAAGGATGTGAGTGAAGAACAACGCGCAGTGCTTGAGCAAATTGTCAAGACGTTGTCGTGCTACATAGTTGAGAGTGATGAAGCGACGAAGCTCCGTGAGAGCATGATTGCCAAAGAGAACGCGTTGCAAGCGTCTAGAAACACGCAAAAGCTTGGCTACACGGATGAAAACGACAAGTACATCGAAGCCACGCCCACGGTTTTGCGAACTAAGATTCGCTCTTCTGACCAAGAAGCTGTGCGTAAGAGTTGCTGGGAAACTTTGCGCTCGAACGGGCCGTTCTTGTGCGATAACGGATTTCCAGCTATCATCGCCGAAAGAAACCGTTTTGCGCGCGCGTTGGGATTTGAAGACTTTTACGACATGAAGGTGACGAATGCCGAAGGATTCGGCAAAAAGAAATGCTTTGAGATGCTTGATGGCCTTGAAGAAGCGACGCGACCGCTCATGCACGCTGCTCGCGAGAAATTACAACGCGAAAAGGGCGATGACGCGACCAAGGCATGGAACACCGCGTTTGCCTTGAGTGGCGAGTTAACGGCGCTTTTGGATCCGTATTATCCGTTTGAAAACGCTCCTGAAGTCTGGGGGCGCTCCTTCGGTGCCATGAAGATTGGATACAAGGGGACAACCATGCGTTTAGATCTGTGTGACCGTGCCGGCAAGTATCCGAATGGTTTTTGTCATTGGCCGACACCGCCTTATAAGAAGTCAGACGGCTCTTGGGTGCCGAGCGAGGCGAACTTCACGTCCCTCGCCACGCCCGACGAGGTTGGTTCTGGGAACACTGCGTTGACGACGCTCATGCACGAAGGTGGTCATGCCGCGCACTTTGCCAATATCGTGCAAGGCTCGCCTTTGTTCTCACAGGAACGCGCTCCGTTCTCTGTAGCTTTGGCAGAGACTCAATCCATGTTCCTTGATGCGTTGTGCGAAGACGCCGAGTGGCAGGCAAAATATGCGCGCAATCGCAAGGGAGACGTTATCCCGTGGGAGTTGATCGAGCGCAACATTCGTGAAAAGCACGATTACAAGGTTCTCGCCTTGCGTGGCATGCTCGCCGTCCCTTACTTTGAAAAGGCACTCTATGAAATGCCGGAAGACCAATTGACTACGGAAAACATTTGCAAGGTTGCGGATGAAATCGAAGAAAAGATTCAAGGTGGGTTCTCGGGTAGACCGCTCATGAGCGTCCCGCACATTTTAGCAGATGAGTCTTCATGCTACTACCATGGCTATGTATTTGCGGAAATGGCAGTGCACCAAACGCGCGAGTACTTCTTTCGCACCGAAGGATACATTGTCGACAACCCCAAGGTTGGACCGACGCTCATCGATCAATATTGGAACCCTGGCTCAGGTAAGCCTGGTTTCTTGAAGATTGTTGAGAACCTCACCGGCAGTCCGCTTTCACACGATGCGTGGGTCAAAGAACTTGGCGAAGAAACTGAACACTTGGTCGCGAGTGAAAAGAGTGCCTACGAAAAGGCTGTCAAGGCTGGCGCGCCGCAAGGCGAGGTTGATTTAGACATGCGTATGATTTTCGTCCATGGTGACGAAGTGATTGCTGACTCTGCCGAGAACGCTCAAGGATTCTTAAAGGCATGCGCGTCGTTTAAGAGCTGGATTCACGCGAAATGGCCAAAGACGGTGGCCGCTTAAAACATAATCGATTTGAAATACACGACGTCTATTTTTCTAACTTTCGCCCGCAAATGGATTGAACGCGCCTTTTGCTAATAAATCGGATCTGTAAGCGCCTGCCGCGAGAACTTTTTTTCTCTTGCCACTTGCGGTGAACTGCTTGAGCCACTGCGACACGCTTTCCTTGACAATCGCAACGTTTGTGAACCCCGCCTCAAAGACATATCGCCCTGCGATCTCCGCTAGCTCGTCGGCGTCGTCACCACCGACGACGACTATGTGTGCATCGGCGTTTGAAACTTTGTTTTTGAGCGCTTCAGCGAAAGATTCTTTAGACACTGGTACAAAGATGGGCGCTAATTTTGTGCCCTCATTGTCACGCAGCGGAATGTTCACCGCTCCGTTCACTGCCTCCATCCTAAATTCACTCTGATTGCGAACGTCGATGAGCACGACGCTTTTCGCTAACACTGACTCAACGGCAGTTTCGACTGATATCTCATCTAAGGCGGGTCCAGTCGGTGCGATGAGCTTCCACTTTTTCTCCACGTGGTCGTACGTCGCAGGATCGGTCCACGTCGATTCACCTTCAGCGTTGTAAAAGTATAAGCGACCGTAGCGGTCGAATGCTCCTTTCCACTCGGCTGATAACGACGACATATTCGCTTCTATAGCCTGTAATCGAGCGATTTGTGCATTTCGGCGTTCTTCCGCTAATGAACCGACGACCGGAAGTTCTGCGCCGACGCACGACGTTCCAGACGCTCCAGTCACGACGTCAAGTTTCCACTCTTTTAAACGCTTCTTGCCACCAGGCGTGTAGTCGCGAACCCATCCGTCGTATCCATCTGCAACGACGACGACATTTGTGTATCCACGATCGATGAGGGCGTCCATGCAGCCACAACGCTCAGGGTCATCCAAACCATGCGCGTCAATTTCATTCCCGCCCACAAGTACGACTGCGGCGTCCTTGCTTGGAAACTTTACGAGAAATTCCTCCATGAACGCCGGAGCGTTTGTCGTATACGTGTACGCCAATGGTCGCCCTTCGACGTTGATGAGTGGCATATTTATCGAACCTGAGATGGATTCTCGTCGGAACGATCGATTATCACGCACATCTATCACGACACATTCTTTCGCCTTGAAGGCGTCAAACGCCTCGTCCGGAGACACGGTGATCCAGCGCTTTGTTTGCGGAGGTCTAGGAATCTTGAGGGGTGATGACGATGCGACGGACGTTGCATCATCAACCCCGGTAGTGACAATCAACGCTTTCTCCGCCATTTCTCGTTCACGTTTTTCCCTCGCTTGCCTCGCGATGGATTCCAAAAGTACGGCGCGCGCCGCGCGCGATTCATCCGACGCCACGCTCTTCCTCATATCAGTGAGACGTTGACGACGATCTTCTTGAAGCTTTCGCATTTTACGCTCTCTACTAGACTTCGTCTCCATAGTTTCGCGCTCTTCATCCGTCAAGTCTTCTGGATTCTTTTGCCATTTTAAATAATCAAGTGAGAGCTTTTGCGTCACGACGTACTCCTGTTCGCGAGCTAATTCTTGCGCCGCGCGGAATACATTTTCTGGACGCACCGTTGCGCCTTGAACAACCTCGGGTGGGGTATGATATCGCCACAACGATGATTCTTCTCCTTTATTTCCGAATATATCTACATCTTGACTCAGACCCATTTTGCGCATAAGAAGCTCACAGCGCTGAACAGGATCCGCGGAGCACATCCATCGATGAATCGCATCGTCGTACACCTTTGATCTCGCCGCGCCAAAGAAATCTAACGGCTGCCCAGGAAACGCATCAACGAGCTTCTTCGTGGCTTCTATCGTCCAAAGCCCGTCATCTTTGAACATTGCGTGCACTATCTTACAAATCTCATCGCGCGAAGGATTCCAATACCACTTGTCCATGCGACCGTCTCGCAAGAGCGGCGCGTACAACGTCGACAAGTCATTGCCAGTGACTATGATTGGAACGCGCGCGGTGAGCAAATTTCTCCCATCATCCGCGCGATCTTCGCCGAGAGACACCATTTCTGGATGGTCGCACAAATTCATAAGCGTTCCGCACACCGTCTGATTATTTACCGTGTGTTGCGTGTTCTGAAACCATCCCAATCCGGCGTCAATATCGTTGACGATTAAACAGCTCATCACGCCGTGACGCTTGACAATTTCACCCGCACGCTTATAACGCGATCGAATCAATCGACCTGGTTCTCCCGCATTTTCATCTTCCAGCTCACCAGCAGACGTCACGATCGGCATGATTCCCATCGCCTTGCACGCGAGTTCTAAATTAAAAGTTTTCCCGCACCCTTTGCCGCCCCATACGCCGAGAATCAGCGGCACGTTTGGCGGCGTCACGATGTCGCCATGAACATTTCTCAGCCCCTTGAAGTGATTCAAATTCCCACCGAATATAAAGTTTTTAACCACGTGTTGACTAACCTTTTCCATGAATTCCTCCGGGACGTGATAGTCGCCCGTCAAGTTTGCAAACTGTCGAGCCTCTTGAAACCGAAAACGCAAGTCACCATTCGCGATGTCGCTGTCGGCGCCCAGTTGGAACTCCCCCGTGGCGTTGCGCGTGAACACGTCATCAATCATCCCTTGTCGCGCACCGACGTTGGTGTTCGTGTTCCCTGTGTCGTTTTTCCCGAGCTCGACGAGATAGTCGCGACCTTTAGCTCGTTGCGTCTTCTCGCGTGCGGTCCATGACGACGACGACGACGACGACGGCGACGACGACGCACCGCTGTCGCTGCCTGATGCGCGCGTGCGATGGACGCGTCGGCACGATGCCCCGACCGACGCGAGAGCGGATGACGACGCTAACATCGCGCACTACGACCCACAAGCACGCGGTGACGTGTGAGGGGTGCTTTATCCACTTTATCGATGACTAGCCGACGCGGGACGACGCGAGCGCATTGGAGGGCACCGAGGCGTAGATGACGCGATGAACAATCACCTAGGAGCGATGAGGCTCATATAAAAACAACGTGTCTCCTATTGAGACGCTAATCGGTCGTTGGATTTCGACGTGTAACGATTTCCTTCGAGCGTGAACGTAGGCTTGGTGACGACGTATTCCGCGAGTTGCGACGCCTTCTCATCACCAAATTGTGCCGCGTATCCGCGATCAACGATGGTGGTGTAGCGCGTGGTGAGTTCGGTGACGCAGCGACGGAAGAGTTCAACCGCTCGCCAATCGGATGTGCCAAAGCACGCCACGCAGTCTGCGTGCGTAGATGCCAACGATTGGCGCCAGTTGCGGTGAAACGCACTCAATGCGTCAAGAGTAGCATCAAACGAGACATCGCCATCCAGCTTTTCGAGCTCGGGGAAACGCTCGCGCATGGTGTGCGTCACAAAAGCCGCTGATTCTTCCAGAAATTTCTCTTCGAAGAAGTGTAAAGTCGCGAGTTCTGTTGTTTGCTCGTCTTTAATGTCCGCAAGCGAGCTCAACGTCGTGCATACAAAATCAAATGTCTTAACCAAATACGCGCTTCGACGCTTCGGCGACTCTCGCAGAGATGCGCACAATTTATTCGAAACGCAATCAAACATAGCTCGCCGCATGCGGTCGAGCACCAAGTCAACCTGCGTTGCAATATTCACCTCTTCGTCGTCAACGACAGTTGACGATTCAAAGCTCGAGTGCGCGACAGTTGTGAGTGCCACGACAAAGTTTGCATATCGTCGAACTATAAAACTTGGCGCCTCTGGATTCGGCTCAAACGATTCTTTGATCTGTTCCAGTGACTTGACGTGCTCGTCACACGCGTGTTTGAACTTTGGCCAAAGCGTCATGTTCAAGTTGTCAAAGTACGCATCCAACGCAGGAACGCGGCGGCGACTCATGACTCTTCTATTCACCGCGTTTATTCGGATTGCGATTAAGAGCCCAATCGCATCTTTCGAGGCCGTGGCGACGCCCTGAGCGACGAAATCATTATACACCGTGAGCGGTCCGGCGAATACCTTTTCAAACATGTCTTTTTCGCCGCGCCAAAATTGCTCGCAAAACGCGTACTCAAAAGTCGCCGTGTCGATGAGCAAACGGTGCGCGCTTCGAAACAACTCTTCATACTCTCGCATTTCCTGTTGCACTCTATCTGATGGCTGGTGCACCACTAAAGGTGGCCCCGTTTCGGCGTCGCGCAAAGTCTGCGCTCGACTACGCAGCGAGAATAATTCGGCGTGTTCACCAGCGTCGTCGCCCGACGTTGCCACACCGCTCGCGCCGCCACCAAAAATTCCAGACAGCGCACTCACACCTGAAATTTCATTTGTACCACCCGGAGAGCGCTTCTTCGACCCGAGCGCTATGTAAGCCTTTGGCGGCGACGTAACGCGCTTGAGTGATTCCACATACGACGCGAGCGCTGTTTTCAACACCTTGCCCATCACATCTACGTACGTGGATTTTACTTCCCAATACACCTCTGGCCCTCTCGCGCGCAAGAACGCCACGAGCGGCTCATATTTTGCCAATGTGTTCTCTTGAATTAACTGAACGTTTGTTCTCGGCTGTTTCAACGCGTGAAATTGGCCATACAAAAACGCCCAAGACTTTTCACACGTCTTTACCCGCAATCGTTCGAGTTCAGGAGCGACGTCGCTCGCGGCGAGCACAGTCGTCGCGCCGCCTCGCGCGTTCGGACGACGGAGGCTATCGATGACATCAAGTTTTTGCGCCAACTCTGTCGCGCGTCGAGCGTAGTCTTCGTCTTCGACGGCGCCGTTCACCAACGTTTGAATCATCAACGGGTCCACAGTCAAGTTCTCAATCACCGATCCTAATGCGCGCTCCGCCGCGTGCCTATTCATCGCTTTCACTTTCAACGCTTCGCTTTGCGTTTGTAACCCACGAATCTCGCTCGAAATCTTCCCCAAATCATCCGCAAACGCCCCGAGCTCGAGCTCCATGGATTGCAAAATCTCTTCGCACGCGTCGACGTCCGTCTTCAACGCAATCAAATTCTCGCACTCTTTCGCGTGCTCATCGATCGATCGCGCTTCAACCAGTGATAATTTCTGCTCAACTTCCAACGCGCGTCGTTCAAGCTCGTCCACCGTACACGTCATGAGTTCTCGTATGACTTCGTGATTGGCAAACTTGAGAAACTCCATCGACGGGGACGCCGCCGCTGACGACGACGACGCATGCATCGCGCGAGATCGCTCGTGCACGCGCGATCCACCACTACCATCACCACCACTCATCGCGCGGGCAACGCACACGCACGAGGCGTCGTCGCGCTCTGACGTCTCGCTGAGCAACGACTTTCAGTGAGAAAACTCAACGCTGCGTGCGCGAGTGATTCGTCCTCTACTTTCCGACGCCGCACGGTTCACGAGCGCCGGTGGTGGTGCCGCCGCCGCGGGTCGTGACGCATGGCGACATCGTCGTCGAGCACGTCGCGCGCGACGTCGTCGTCGAACGCGTCTTCGACGTCGTCGAGTACGTCGACGCTCGCCAATGACCGATTGACGTTTGCGAGAGATGTGTACGAGCACAACACGCGAACGATGTTAGCGGTGATGAACGACGTGTGTAAAGGGCGAGATGCGACGTCGTTAGCGCTTGACCCGGTGATTGCGAATGGGCTCGTTCGCACGTGTGGGGTGGCGGGGTTGAAACGCGCGGGCGTGAAGACGTTTTACGCGCTCGAACCGGGTGGGGAGATTCCAGACACGGATGAGAGCGACGGAGTGGTATTTATGTGTCGCCCGCAACTGGATGTGATGAAAACGATTGCAGAACACGTGAAGGGTTTGAGAGATAGGCGTGAGCGCGCGTTGCGTGCGCGCGCGGCGGCGGTGTCAAAAGCTTCAAAAGCAGCATCAAGTTTGTTGACGCGCGTGACGAGTTCTCGCGGGCGCGGAGGAGACGAGGCGAACGACGAGGCGAGCGTAGAGGTGAAACCGTTGCCAAAGATGACGGTAGTATGCGTGCCTCGTGTGGAGGAAATGTGTAAGGATGCGCTGAGCGATTTACACGTGCTTGAATACGTTGAATTGGTGGCGTGCGACGTGAATTTAATTCCATTCGAGCCAGATTTGTTGACGCTCGAGTACCCAGAAGCGTATGCTGAAGTCGTCACGGAAGATTACGAAGCGAGTGTGTACTACGTTGCTTCGGCTTTGCATAAACTCCAGCGTGATATCACGGGATTGGCACACGTAGTGAAGGGGAAAGGAGACATCGCGCACAAGTGCGCGCAGTTGATGTTGGAAATGCGCAAGGGTGGGCAAATTGACGAACCAGAACACGTCGAGCCAGGCGTCGATGGGGACTCACTCGTGGACATGATTGTCTTGCTCGATCGCGATGTTGATATGGTGACTCCTTTATGCACGCAGTTGACGTACGAAGGGTTGATTGATGAAATTTTAGGTGTAGAAAAGGGCGCGGTGGCTATTCCACAACGCGCATTTGACGACGGCGACGTTAAAGCAGGAGACGATGCCGATCAACCTATTGACGTATACGTGCGGGCGCGCGCTCACAAGGCTGGGAAAATCGCAATGCGGCCGAAGCTTAATAATACCGACGCTCTTTTCCATGAAATTCGTGATATGAATTTCGGCAGGGCGTGTAACGTCATTCGCGACAAATCGACGGCAATCAAAGAGGACTACGCCGCGATAAAAGGCGGTAACGTTGAAGATCAGCACGTGAGTGAAATCGGTGGTTTTGTGAAGAAGATTAAAGCAAACATCGGTGGTGCGGGTTTAGACTTGCATGCCACGCTAGCAAAGTATCTCATTGATTGCACAAAGAAGATTTGGTTTCAAAATCGTCTCGAATGCGAACGGCTGTGTGTCGAAGGTCAGGAGCTAAACAAGGTTATGGACTTTATCGAAGTGATGATTTATCGCGGCGATGAAGCTGTACCGTGTTTGCGCATGATTTGCTTGGCGTGCATTTGTTTTGGTGGCCTGCCCACCAAGATGTATGAAAAGACATTTAGCGATTTATTCAACGCGTTTGGGATGCAAATTTGTCTCAAGCTTCTCGCCCTGGAGCATGCTGGGTTGTTTGTGGACAAGGAACAAGCCAAGGCTAGAGCGCGCGGCTTTGCAAGCGTTCGTAAGCCTCTCAAGCTCGTCGCCGACGACGTCGATGGATCAGAAGCGCCAAAGGATATCACGTTCGCGTATTCATCTTCTGGGTACGCGCCGTTGAGCTGTCGGCTCGTTGAAGGCGCCACGCGTGGGCCGTGGCGTTCTATAGCACCAAACAACACGGGCGAGGACGTACTCAAAGCGCTTCCAGGTCAGTTGTTTGAGTACACGCAAACATTTGATGATTACGGTTTCGCAGTGAACACCAAGGCGAGTTACAGGGAATTTGACAAGCGTCGCACCAAATCGGCGCCGCTCGACGGCAGAGACGAGCTATGGCCAAAGCCGACGGTTCTCGTATTCTTTATCGGCGGTGTAACGCACGCCGAAATCGCGTGTTTGCGCCATTTGGCTCAGACTAAACACTGCGGATGTAACTTTGTCATCGCTTCGACAAAAGTATTCAACGGCGACGCGTTGATTGACACGTGCGGAGAAGACGTCGAGCGTTTACAAAGGCGCGAGAGAGAAGTGTAGCAAAAGAATATGCATTTTAATCAATCCACACGCACGCACGCACGCACACCGCTGCATTCGTTTTTGAGAACCAAATCTAGCTAATTACAAATACACTCGCGCTTGTTACCAAGGCGCTACGCTAAGGAATGTCTTCTAAGGCTCACTCGCCAACGCTCGACGACGCCGACGCCGCGAACCCTCTCA
>Ga0222715_10001918_pt1 | contig 19421 bp, 16 predicted proteins | sample C33_9DmetaG_FD_165056 | JGI IMG/M metagenome (GOLD analysis project Ga0222715, IMG submission 165056) | Estuarine water microbial communities from San Francisco Bay, California, United States - C33_9D | ecosystem: Environmental > Aquatic > Marine > Unclassified | place: USA: California... | reverse complement strand
CTAATACATCCATTAATCGCCCTAAAAATAAACCTTCGAAGGTAACCTTTCCAATGGGTGGTCTTTTCGCGAAAGGTGAGAAACCAAAATTTTTGGGTGGTGTGAGAAGTGCAGTTAAACCAGCTCGATCAAATGTGAATATTCAACCAAAGAAAAAGGGTTTCTTTGCAGGTTTGTTTGGTGGCGGTAAAAAAGAGGAGAAGAACTTTATCGCTGCCAATAAGTTTGGTGGTTCAAAACCGGGTTACGTTTTTCGAAAAGGTGAAAATGGGTTGGGTTACTACTTAAATGCAGGTGTGGTTCAAGGACCACAAATACCACTTGCAACCAATATTATTCAGCCAACTCCAGTCGCTCCAAAAAATGAAGATCTTTCAGTTGATTTGGCAGTTGTCAGAATAAAGCAACTTTCTCTCAAGCGTGAGAAAAAATTTATTGACGAAATTTCCAATGGAATTTCTAAAAAAAAGGATGTTGTACAAAGAGCTGAACAAGCTAAAAAAGAAGAAGATGATCTTGTTGGTTTCTTAGAACAACTTGAACTTTCAAATACAAACAGAGCTGCTTTTATTCAACGAATGACTACAAATGATTTCAATTCACTCAAGGTTGAAGCTCAACTCAAGAGTGACGAAAAACGCAATGTTGTTCGAACAAATGAAGAAAAAATGGCTATGTTTCTTGAAACCACTACATTGGATGCGGCGAACAGACAAACCTTCCTCAACAAAGCTAAACAAGAAGGTGCGAACATTGACACACTCATTTCGGAAGCTAGAAAACTTCAAGAAGTGAGAAGATCTGTTAAACTTCAACAAAAGCAAGCGCAATTTAAGGAGCTTCTTAGTGAATATGCGTTGAGTAATGATGATAAAATGGCTTTAATACAGCAAGTTACGGAAACCGCTAATGTGAATTCAATGAAGAGATTAGCTTCAGAACTTGTGGCTAAGAGAAAAGATGAAAAGAAGAACATTATTCAACAAAATCTTCTTACGTTTTTGCAACCATTAGAAATTCCACAATCAAACAAGAATATGATTTTACAAAAATCTCGTGTCACGAATGCTAACATAAATACATTGAAGAGAGAAGCACTCAATATTGAGAAAAAACGAAAACAGGAAGATATTACCAACGACAAAAAGAGGTTAATGAATCGTTTGGAACAAATTGGTCTCGGTCAAATTAACCAAAACAGTATTGTTAAAAAATTCAACAGTGGCAATCGCAATGTTGATAAGTTGATTGAAGAAGCCAAAGAATTGCAACAACGAAGAAACCAAGAAGGTCTTAACACAAAGCGCAAGGAATATAGCGCGTTCTTGAACACACTTCAAAATCTTACACCTGAAGATAGAGAACAACTTTTGAACAGTGGTAATTTTAACCAAAATAAGGCAAGAAATTTGTCCAAAGAACGAGCTGCACAAGCTAAAGCTATGCAAACGGAAAACTTTTCAACCTTCTTGAACCAATTGGGTCTCACCGGTCAAGATAAAACAAATATGATTGGTTTGTTCAATGGTAACACACTCACAATGAATGCTCTCAAGAGAAAGGCGACCGAACTAAGAAACAAGAGAGTTGGTGAGAAAAGACTTGCCAATAGAGATGTACTCAAGAAGAACCTTGAAAACGCAACCAATCTTGAAAATGCTGTGAAAGTTGGCATTATGAAAAGATTTGAAGATGGTGAAGCAAACCTTACCACTCTTCGCACAGAAATCACACAACTGATACAAAACACAAAGAACGCTCGTTTAGCTAACAAGAAGCAAAAGCTTGCAAAGAATGTTCAAAACAGTTCTCTTTCACAAGCTAATAAAAACGCATTTATCCGAAAGTTGGATGATACCAATTTGAATCTTAATGCGTTACGTGGAGATTTTATTACCATGATCGAAAAAGCCGTTGAAACACAGCGAGCTAAAGATCGTGATGAACTCGAAGAGTATATGATATCTAAAAAGATGTCCAACACAAACCGCGGTGCAATTCTCAGTAAATTCAATGCGAACAGTAAAATTTCTTTGATTGCATTGAAGCAAGAAGCGAACGCGTTATTGGAACAACGGTTTGTGGCTAAACGCATGGAAAATGCTGCCAACTTAAACGCTTATGGTAGAAAGCTTGGGCTCAACAATGCGACCATAACTACACTTACCAATAAGTTAAACCGAGAAGATCTCAATTCTCTTAAGGCTGAAGCCAATAGAATTGCTGAGAAAAAGGCTAGCAACTTGAAGGAAGCCGAGAACAAGGAATTGAACAAGTACATGACTAACATTGGTCTTAACGCTAATAACAAGAGAAATGTACTCAATCAAAAACTCCCTCTCAACAACGCAAAGAGATTTGCGAACGACCTTCTCCAAAAGAAGATTGCCGAAAAGAGAAATAAGAATAAAGCTGCACTTTCGGTCATTCTTAACAAATTGAACATTACCAACACCGACAGAAACCAATTCTTCAATAACTTGAACAAGGGTGTTGATGTTCGTATGATCAAACAAAATGCTATCAAGTTCTCGGGTGAGAAAAAGAAGATGGTCAAGGGATACCAACGACAAGATCTCATAGCTCACCTCTCCCAATTGAAATTGAACAATGGAGAACAAAGATCATTCCTTAATGCGTTTAACAGAAACGCGGATGACTTGAATAGCATCAAAAAACAAGCTTCGGAATTTGCTGAAAAGAAGATAGATCAACAGAAGAAGGAAGTTAGAAATGAACTTCTTGCATACTTGAATAGTCTTAAACTAGAAAAGACCAACATAAATTCAATTATGAAAAACTTTAACGATACAACAACAAATGTTGGTGTTCTTAAAGCCCGGGCTAAAGAAATTGCAAATTCTAGGGATCATGAGAGATGGGTTGAAAGTAATGGGGAATTTAGAAACTATCTTGAAACATTGGAAAATCTCACCAATCAAGATCGTGTCAATATAACATCAAACATAAATAGTTCATTTGTCAATTGGAATGCACTCAAAAAGAAGGCTACCAATTTGGCTGTCAAGAGAGCTTCTAATAGAAGAAAAGGACAACGTGAAGAACTTAATAAATTAATGACAAATTACGGGTTTAGTAATAACTCAAAGAAGGTAATTCTTGACAAATTTGATGATCAAGTTGCAAACCTAACCACACTCAAGAATGAAGTTCAATCCCTGAAAAAACAAATGAACCAACAAAAGGCTTTGAAAAATAAACAAGAATTTGTGAATTTCTTGTCTAAACTCAATCTTAACAAATCTGATAAGAATGGATTGTTGGAAAAGTACAGTAATGGTACATCAACATTGAACAATCTCAAGAAGGAGGCGACAAATCTTGTGAATACAAGAAGAAAGACCAAGCGTGATGAATTGTTCTTCTACATTTCAGAACTTGGTCTCGAAGAGAAGGATAGAAATCTCATAATGAATAATTTCAATAACAAGCCAAGTGACTTTAACTCTCTCAAGAACAAGGCGCAGCAGCTCAAGAAAGCTGCCAACGCTGCGGAGTTGGCAAAGATCCGCAAAGAACTTTCGGAATACCTTCAAAGTTTGAATATGCTTACTAATGAAAATCGAAAGGCATTGATTAATACACCGGGTGCTTCCACTCAAAATATTCGTAACAAAGCAAACAATCTTCAACAGCAGCGAGTGATTGCAAAGAAAACTGCAGAAGCTACGAAACTTGCGAATGCTGCTAAGAATTTGCCCGAAGAAAACCGCAAATACGTCATTGACAAGTTCAATACACAAAATGTTACATTGGAGTCAATGTTGAACGAAGTTGCGGATCTAAAGAAAAAGATTGTGAATGCTAAGAGAGCTTCGGAAAGAGTGGATCTTTATCAATACATTAACAATATCAACTTACCCGTTCAAGAGAGAAAACTTATTATGTCACAGTTTGATCAGACAAATACGAATTTGGCTACAATGAAAGGTAAAGCTAATTCTTTGAAAAGGGAATATGAAGAGAAAAAGATTGCCGCTAATAGATCTGAACTTGAGAAGTATATGAAAAATAGTCTCAAACTCAGTCAAACAAATATAAATTCTATATTGAATAAGTTTAATGCGGGTCAAAGTACTCTACTTTCACTCAAAGCCAATGCTGAAGAGTTGTTGGCTCAAAGAAAGGATGAAAAGCGACTTGCAAACAGAAATGAACTGCTTGCCTACTTCAAAGAGATTGGTCTCTCCGAAGAAAATGGAAAGAGTGTTTTGAACAAATTTAATAGCACAAACATACCATTGAATGGAGCTCGTAAAGAGGCTGCCACTCTTTTACAGAAACTCATTACACAAAAGAGAGCTCAAAACCGAGTCGCGTTGAAAGAGTTTATGAATACTCTTCAAAATCTTAATAATGTAGGTAAAAAGGCAATTCTCAAAGAATATGATAGTGAAACCGCAAACTTGAATACTCTCAAGAACAAGGCTTCACAAATAAATGCAGCTACCAAAAATAAGGCTGAACAAAGACGCGAATTGTACAGATATATTAATAGTTTGGGTATAAATGCCACCCCTTTCATGAATAAATTTGATAGTGGAAAGGGTACATTGAATAGCCTCAAAGCCAATGCCAATAAAACAAAGGCTGAACTTAACGCCAGGGCTATCGATAAAAAGAAAGATGATCTTCGAGCATTCATGAATAACACGAGAATTTCAAACGCAAATAAGAATTCTTTCCTCAACCGTGTCAATCTTAATACCAACCTTAACACAATAAAGAAGGAAGTAAGAATGCTCAATGCTACAATTGAAAACAAGGAACAAAAAATTGCGGGTAAAAAGACGGAACTTCGTGTATTCTTGAATACATTGAATAATGTAACTCCACAAAACAAACAAAAATTGATTGCCAAGGTTGTGAATAACTCAACCAATATAAATCAACTCAAAAATGAAGGTCGTGTATTGAATAAGGCTGTTAAGAATAAGAGAGCCGAAGCACAGCGTCTTAAGGAAGAAGAAGAAGCTCGTAAGATTGCTGAAGCCAAACTCAAAGATGAAGCACGACTCGAAAGTCACTTGAAGGGTCTCAAAGATCTCACAGCTAACAGAGTTGAATACTACAAGGGAGAACTCGCTGGCGAAAAAGCAACTCTTGCAGCTTTGATGGCTCAATCCAAAGATGAAGACAAAAAACAAAAATCCGAAAAAACCTTGTTTTACAACTACATTCGCAATACAAAGATGCAACAAAACAGAAAGAAGAATTACATTGCAATGGTAAAGGCGCCGAGATCTGATATAGTTGCAATCAAGAAGCTTGTGAATGCGAATATTGAAGCTATCCGTCGTCGGGAAGTAATATTTGCGGAAGAACAAGAAGCCAATCAAAAGAAGAGAGAAGAAGAAGCTAAGAAGAAACTTGAACAAAATCTTCAAGTACTCTCTTCAGAACTTCAAAAGCTTACAAATCTTACGGATGAAGATCGCACAATGTATATGAATAGTTTGAAGGCGAGACCAACTACTTTTGACATGGTGATTAAACAAGCCCAAAATAAGAATGGTGGTGTGAAACGGCGAAAAGCAATGGCTGAAGAAGAACGTAAAAGATTAGAAGAGATTTCGAAACAAAAGGCAGAAGAAGCGCGCAAGGACAGAAATAAAACAACAAAGAACCTTGCAGAGTCTCTCCAATCTCTTTCAACTCTTACACGAGAGAATCGTAAGAAGTTCATGAATAGACTTCAACAGAATAACCCAAGGATAATTCTTTCTAATGCGATGAATCTGAATAAAGAGCGTAAGGCTAAGGCTAAGGCTGAAGAAGAGCGAAGACAAGCTGAGGAAGCTGCTAAGAAGAAGGCTGAAGAAGAGCGAAGACAAGCTGAGGAAGCTGCTAAGAAGAAAGCTGAAGAAGAGCGCAAGGTTAGAAATGCACAAACTAAGAAGGTTGCAACTAACCTCCAAGGTCTTAAGTATCTCAAGCGTGACAACCGTATAAAGTTCATGAACAAACTTCCACAAAATGGTGCTAATAAAGTGCTTGCTAACGCCAAGAAACTTGATCAAAATAGAAAAGAAGATGAAGCATCAACTAGACGCGGTATTGAATGGAAACTCAAAAAGATTGGTGTTACAGGTTCCGATCTCCAAGGTTTTATGAAGAGATGGGACGTTTCCAAGGATAAGGGTATCTTTGATGAAGCCCGTAAGATAATTGCAAAGAAGAGAGACCCATTGCTTGCGAGAATTAAGCGTAATGTTCCAGCTAGTAATAACTTCTCACAAGCGCAAGTGAAGTGGTCTGCGGCAATTCGTGAAGCGACTGACGACGCTTCACTCCAAAAGATTGAAAGACTTTTGGATACCAAGTTGAAGCTCAAGGCTAGAACTGAAGCCGAAGTTAAGAGTCTTCCACCACGAGAACAAACTCGTTATCTCAAGAACTTCATGGCTTACAAGAATGATGTAGCCCAGAGAACTCAAGAGTTGGACAAATTTGTGAAGACTAAGCGTAACGCTAAAGATGCAGCTACGCGTGAAACCGCTACTAAGCTTAAATCATTTAACAAATTGGAGAGACAAAATAGACAAAGTTTCATGAACCGTGTAACCAAAGGTGAAAATAGCGAGATGGTATTGAGAAATGCTGAGAAGTTGCAACGTAATCGCAGTGCGGCTGCACGTCTTGAAGCTCAACGTAAAGAACGAGAAGAAAGAGAGAGGCAGCAAGTGCGAGAGCGTGAAGAAAAAGAAAGAAAGCAACGTGAATATGAGAAACAAAAACAAACCAAATTAAGAGCAAATACGGCTAAGATGCTTCAAGGTATGTCCGGTCTCGAAAGATCTAATCGAAAAGAGTTTATGAATAGATTAAATAGAGGTAATGATCCAGCTAGAGTTATTTCTAATGCCAGCGCTAGAAATCAAAAAGCTCGAAGCCGACCAAAAACTGTTCCTCAACAGCCACAGGGTCGTGTAGCAGGAAAAACAAAGAAGATGAAGGCGAAAAATCGTGCGAGAATACCAAATACTAGACCATCTTATGGTTCTAGAACTAAGAAAAAATCACTATACAATAAACAACTCCAGAGTGTTATAGCGCGTTTGTAAAAATATTTACAAATAATAAATGACAAGGTTTGCAATCCTCGCCCTTATAGCTCTCGCTATCATATACGAAAAAGCGACCCAATCTGAAGAAATAGCTGGTTCTAAGAATTTCCATCTCAGTGCGGGTATGTCTAAAAATATATACAAACAAATGCGTGGGGATGGTGTCGATGCGGAAAGACTTAAAAAGTTCGTGCAATTGGAGGATCGTTTTCTTCAAATTGAACGAAATTCGGTATGTTCGGGAATATCAAACTATGTAGAGGGTGCTGTGATATCTAATTTAATTAAGGAACTATTTCCAAACTACAATTTTGCGTACCACACGATTCACCTCAAACAAATTGGTGAACCTCTTAAAATTGTGAACACACGAGTAACATGTTGAGAAGATTCCATACAAGCATCTTATGCTTTGGACTCTCAATTTTACTATAATTTCTAACGATGTACATGATGAGCGCATTATCGTCCTCATCATGTGTTTCCAATAAATATTTAACTGGATCGGGTGCGTTCACAAAATCATCGTTGATTTTGTATTCCAATTCAAGTTCACAGATTGACTTGTCGCTTTCACGACCCTTCCTAATGTAGTCGGCGATAATATAGAATACCGCGTCCAGGAGTTCCTCAACGCACATATCAATCCAGGAATCTGAGGGTGTTCCCCATTCCTTTGTATCAGAGTTGACAATGATACCGTGACCATATCGCTTCTTGCCAACCTCGAGGCGTTCAATCAATTGTCGCTCAATTGATTCCATATCTGTGTATACATCCCATTTAATCCTTAAGTTTACATCTTTTCTACTCTTGCCTTAGCCATAAGACCTGGTGATTTGTTTTTCCTGGCATTTAACCAAGTCTTCTTGTGATTCGCCAACTGTTTCATAGTTGGACCTTTAGTAAGAATATAGTTTGTCGCAGCATTTCTATACTGTGTCACCAAGTTACGTGGAACGTTAGTGACATTGAGTTGACTTCCAATAAACTTCTTTTCCAATTCTTGTCTTCTCTCCAGTTTCCAATTACTAACCATATCCCTCTTAATGGCATCCACATTCTTCTTGAATGGGAGACCCAATTTATTTCCCTTGTTCAATTGATTAATCTTCACTTTGATTGCTTTTACATCATTATCGAGGGATGGCATCACATTCTTGTAACGGTTCATCCACCGACTACCGTACAATTTAACAAGATCTCTACGAATTGAGTTTTCATTGAGACCTCTCTTCTTAACGACTTGCTGTACCTTTACCACTTCTTTTTGTTTTGCCACTTCTTTACGGGTTGGTTTGGATGGTGGCGTCTTTGGTTTTGGTTTTGGAGCTGTCATAGCGTTACGCACCTTTTCAATTTTTTTACAGAGAGTTGCCTTTGTTTCATTGGGATCAAGTTTGATATTAAGAATACCCGCAACTCGCAAAAGTTCTGTTTTACTATATCCTGTACAAGTCGCACGACCAACCTTGAATGTGTTACCCGTACCAGATAGGGTTACATTCTTATTCTTATTAGTATTACGGAATGTAGCGGTTTTAGTATTCGTGGTCTTCTTAATCTTATCACAAATATCTTCTTTCTTTGATGATTTTGTAATACCGACGATACCCATTTTTTTCGCAAGATCCACGAGTTCAGGTTTAGAGATGCGCATACATTGTTTAATGTCAATCATTAATGCTGCACGCTGATTTGTGTTGAGAGCCGTTTTTTTGGTAGTTTTTTTCTTGACTATTTTTACTTTTCGTGGTTGTTTCTTTGTAAGTTTAGATGGTATAGACGTTGTAAGTGTAATATCACCATTTTCGTATAAAAGTCTAGCGAGTTCTATACCAGTATCGTATGCATCAACTAATACAGAAGGATTCTTAGCACCTGAAATTTGAATATTACCAGATTTAGCTATAATAAATTTATAATCGTTATAAGTTCCGTACATAAATGGGGATTCATCTGGATTGTATGTAAGCCACGAAAATCCATATATTCTTTGTTTTGATGCGAGATCAGCCATATTAGTGATCACACCATTTACTCGAAATTGACCACTGAGATTGTTATATTCAAATGGATTATATAAGAAAGATTGTTTATCTGAATAAGTATCTACTATGAAACGTCGAATAAGTTCAGGTTGATTTGATATATTGGTTCCGATAAATCCACCAGAAAAACGAATCTTACCATTTCTATAAATATTTACAGTTGCACCTTTAGACTCCGAACCATTTGAAATGGTAATTTTAAGTTGAACTGTAAAGAAATCCTTTTTGAGATCCCCCTGCTTTCCATATTCTTTGGTATGAGTAAACCCAGTAACAAAACGCCCATAAATACCATTGATTTCTTTAGTGTCTATATAAAGACCCTCACCAATAGGTGCTTTGGGTAGTGGAGTTTGTAATAGTATCTTTTTCAGGTTTATACGCGTCTCAGCGTTAAAATCTTTATTGACAGTTGCATTAAACATACCTGGATTGAGCTTACTAACAACAAAATCAATGTTTTTTGCTTTAGGTGGAGTTGGAATATCGAGGATATAATTTACATTATCATTAGTATTACTATTTGAATCGTGAACAAACTGGGCAAACTCACCATAATTTTCATTACTTATTATATTTCGTTCAAGTCTTGGTGGAAATGTTTGAGGTTTTGGTGCAATTCCAAGTTCCATCTCAATCTCTCTCGTGAGAGCATTGTTTGACGCAGTTGTCGAAACAGAACTTGGGCTATTTGGTGATTGTATTTCAACCCCTGACCGTTTCACAAATTCTTTGAGCTGCTGACTCATATTACTATTGGGTGGTATTTTTTTTAATAGTCATCGGTGAATCCAAGACTCTCTTCGACCACATCAACACCATAAATGACAGGTTGTTTTGGATACGTACGTCCCTTATACTCAACTACTTCATCTCTAACTTCAATGTCTCTCGAGCTGAAAGGTCCTGCGTAGAAGTCCTGATTAAACTTGTGTTTTCCCAAGTTATTCGCTTGACAGTGTTGATTGAAAACCTGTACAAAGAGTTTCTGCGGCACAAACAAGTCTTTACCGTAGACAATATTTGTACTTTCCAAAAAGTTGTGCAGTGTACTTGCAACCATCGCTACTTGCTTCTGGATCTTCTTGAAGTATTCTGGTACAACATTCCAAATATCCTTATTTCTATACTTACGTGAATAATCAAGATACGCTTTTACACATTTGAGTAAAATAATTGGTAGTTCTCTGTCTAATTTTTCATCAAGTTGTGGATCTGCATCACGAACCTGTTTAGCGAAGTTCCATGGAAGAATACGACGAAGAACTGATCCGGAATTGTCTTTCCAATTTGGAACTTCATTACCACCCAACACACCCGGAACCTTCCATTCAATTGATACGGCTGTCTTATTCTTAACTGCAATGGAGACATCTTCACCTGATACCATTGATTGAAATTCGGCTTGTTCCAGAGCAAGATCACCCTTTACCTCTGGTGCAATAAACATGAATGAATCCTTAATTGCAGAGAGTCCAAACTTCTTCTCAATATTGTTCGAAAGGGTTCCAACATCTTCATTTTCATAAAACTTTTTGAAAACTTTTGTAATCAAGGTAGATTTACCGGAACGAGCAATTCCTTTGAAGAATGGTATTACTTGCCAACCATCCAAGTCCCCGATATCATAACAAAGACGACCACCCATGACATAAGCCCAATTACAGACTTCATCATCAAATTTCTGGTACTTGAGAATCGAGTCAAACCACGGAGTTGGGATATCTTGCCAACGCTCTAAATGTGAGAAGTCATCAAATTGTTGATCAAAGTACTTGCAAGCAATAATAGTTGGATCTAGGCATCTAAACTCTTTACTGTCATATGAGTAGAAGCAACAATCATACACACCCCGATCTGGAATCCATTCTTTGCCGACAAAAACACCATTCTTGAAGCTCCATACATGTCGTCTTTTTGTAATTTCTGGGAATTGGGCATCAATACACTTGGACATGTTGTCAATTACATCCCTGAAAACAGTACCACGACTCGTAAAGTTTTTCCATGTAACAAAATCATCATCTTTTTGGGCTAGAGAATAAACAAACTGTTCAATGGAGAACTTTGGCTGCCACGCTCTAGTCCTATGACCTTCAATAGTCTTAATTTCTTCGCAGCACTGACCTTTGTATCGTCTATATCCAGATTTGTACGTCTGATCGAGTGAGTATAGAAGACACTTCTGAAATGGCGTTGAATTTTCTATCTCATCTTCATCCATTGTAGATGGATCACCGAGAGCTTTGAATTGTGGCTGTGCTGTTGGATTATATACTCTCTCAAAAGTAATGTAGTGACGTCTGATATTATCGTAACCATCACTTACCTGTTTCAAAATGTTGTTTATCTTAGTTATGGTTGTAGCTCCGCTTTCATCCAGTTCCTTTTTTTGCATTTTTAAGTCTCTTGCATGATTCTTCAAATTTGTTAAATACTGTCTACATCTATCACGACTACCTTTTATAGCTGGCAGATCAATACTTGACGGATTAAGATTTCCATATTCATCAAAATTATCGCGATGAACATACTGGCGGTAGCCCAAATTCCGTGAATCTGTAAAATCGTTCGACTTGAGATTCCAAACAATTTCCCATTTATCAACCGTGTTACGAACGCCATCTTCTTTCATCGATTGGATATCTTGTTTATGAAGTTCGGTAAGAGCTTCATACTTATTGGGTTCCTTATCGATGAAATGGGTCTGGTCCATTTCTGTGATTTACTTACATACAATTTTTGTTTCTAAGCTTATTTTTGAGATTGCATTCTCGTAAGCATTTTAATTAATATCTTGTTTTGAGTTTCAATTTGGTAACATAGATTCACCAGGGCGGAACACACGGTATCGCCGTCTGGGGTCGCAAGAAGGGACGACATTAGACCTGCAAGATCCATACCTTCGTCTTCTTCCTCAAAAAAATCGCCGTCATCGTCTTCGACATCTGTATTATAAATTACTTCGTCCCCTTCTTCGTCGCTCACAATTTCACCTTCTTCAATTTCATCGATTGGTTCTTCAGGGTGAGATGACATTTAACATAGACTGAGAAAAGTTAGTAAGTAAATTTTCGCACTGGTGCGATTTTGACCAAAATTATTTTCTCCGTATATAGTACAAAAACTCTCAGAATGGCCGGTGGTCTCATGCAACTCGTCGCCTATGGCGCCCAAGACGTCTACTTGACCGGTAACCCAAAGGTTACCTTCTTCCAAGCTGTGTACAAGCGACACACTAACTTCGCGATGGAAAACATCGAACAAACTGTCAACGGTAACCCTGCCAACTCAGGGCGTGTGTCTGTCACCGTTGCGCGTAACGGTGATTTGATCGGTGACATGTACGTCGAACTCAAGTCCGCCGCGAGCAACACCCGCACCGCGGATGGCACTGACTGCAACTGGGTCGCTGAGCGTGCGATCAACAACGTTGAATTGTCCATTGGTGGTCAGCGCATCGACAAGCACTACCAAAAGTGGTGGAGATTGTACTCGGAGCTTTACTTGGATGAAGCCAAGAAGGCTACCTACGCTAAGATGACCACCGCGACTACCGGTAACACCGTGTACTTGCCTTTGATCTTCTTCTTCAACCGTAACCCAGGTTTGTACTTGCCATTGATTGCTCTCCAATACCACGAAGTCCGTATTGATGTTGATTTGGCGAGTGACTTCTCGACCTACTGTAACACCGATACCTTCAAGGTGTGGGGTAACTATGTGTACTTGGACACCGAAGAGCGCCGTCGCTTCGCGCAAAAGGGTCACGAATACCTCATCGAGCAAGTGCAACACACTGGTTCCGACACCGTGACTTCCGCTGGTCCCAAGCAAGTCCGTTTGTCTTACAACCACCCAGTCAAGGAGCTTGTGTGGTGCTTCTCCAACGCTGCGGCTAGTTCTTCTCTCTGGAACTTCACTTCCAGCAACAATGATGATGAAATCATCCTCGAGTCCAATGCGATGGCGGTTTCTGCGTCCAACTGCTACGTGCCAGTTTCCCAAGCGACTGGTGTGCCACTTGTTGCCTTCGGTGACAACGGTTCCACTGTGGCTTTCACCGAAGAAGCCGCGGGTCCACTTTCCGAGTTCAAGTTGGTCCTCAACGGTCAAGATCGCTTCAAGGCCCAAAAGGGTAAGTACTTCAACCAAGTGCAACCATTCAACCACCACACTGGTTGCCCATACCCAGGTGTGTACTCTTATTCCTTCGCGTTGAAGCCAGAAGAGCACCAACCAACTGGTACTTGCAACTTCTCCCGCATCGACAACGCCCAAGTTGCGGTGACCATGAAGGCTACCGATGCGACCACCATGCACATGTTCGCGACCAACTACAACGTCCTCCGCATCCAATCCGGTATGGGTGGTCTCGCCTTCTCCAACTAAGTTGTTGATTATGGCTTAAATATAAATATCGTCTCGTACTTCTAAAAACTTAAATATTAAGATATCAAAAAAAATATCCTAATATTTAAAATGGACGGTGCTAAGATAGCACTTCTCGCTTGTATATGCTCTTCATTCGTTTCTAGTTCTCAGTCTGTTCTATGTAAAGCTATACCAGGTAAAAATTGTGCCAATGTGCATGGAAGTATGATGTCTTGTATTTGTTGTGTAGCTATGTTATTGATTTTGTTCAGTACGTAAATTTAAAATATAATAATATAGTAAAATGATTGAAGAACGACGACAAAAAAAGGCTAGTAAAACTCAAACTCTTGGTTTTGGTATTTTGGCGACCACTTTAGTTTTATCTATGGCAATTGGATTCTATATGATGCGCGATGTTAAAGTCAATAAACTTAGTTAAAAAAATAATATTAATAAATAATATATCACAATGGGCTTAAAAGTACTTCTTAAAAATCGAAACTATTATGCATCTCTTGGTCCACAACCAATTCAAATATACAAAGATATGCATAGTAACGAAAAACCAAGAAAGTGGATAATGAGTGGTACGATTCAAACGTGGGAAAGTGAAGAAGACTGTGAAAACAACCTACCACCAAATGGTAGTGTTACTGTATATATTAATTTGGATTCACCCCCAAATGGTAATATTGTAGATATGATCTACGCTAAATATAAATCAACTCTTGGCGATTATGTAGATGATATTAGTGTCACAAGTAAATAAAATCCCAGTGTAAAATAATGGAGCCTCATTCGTGGTGTGAGAAGCAGGAGAAGCTTCTCAAATCATGGGCAGAGCGGGCTGCGGGATACCGCTGGCTTCATAACCACGCGCGTCTTCATTTCAAAAAACAGAATGATTACCTGTCATATCCGAGTATAATCATCGCGAGTATCACAGGTGTTGGGGGTTTCGCGGTTCTCAATCCAAGTGGGAATGATAGCGTTTCATCCGAAACTCGCGCTAAAATTATGATTGTCCAGTACTTCTTTGCGTTCCTCAATGTTTTGGGTGGTATCCTCACATCTATAGGTAAGTTTAGTCAAAGTTTGAGTCTCTCAGAGGCACACTCTGCGATGTGCGTCCAGTACTCCAAGTACTATAGAAATATAGATATGGAGTTGTCCCTTGATGTCGCGGACCGCACGGAGGTTGTTGATTTTGTCCGGAAGTGTCGCGAAGAGTACGATAGACTTCTTGACGAAGCCCCAGATATTCCCGCGATATCTATACAGGCGTTCAATTTGGAGTTCCCAGATAAAGTCAATAAACCCGATGTATGTAATGGTCTAAGTATCATTATATGTGATGAGACCGCGTCACAACTCGCATCAAAACGAGCTGTGACCAGGTGGCTAGGGGCACTCAAAGGTATGACCACCCGTAGGAGTAGGGATATAGATGATTTAGCGAGAATGGAAAGTGTTTAAAGATTTTATAAGAGTTTCAGTAAATGGACCATTTTATTTTGGAAATACCAGATGCACTTCCAAAACATTTATGTGAAGAAATAATAAGACGTTTTGATAGTGATGATCGTAAACGGGCAGGTCACGTTAATTATGGTTCATTAAGTAATGAACCTTTTGTAGATCTGGAATTAAAAAATGCCGAAGAATTATTTATTTCCCCACTTAATGACTGGAATGATATAGATAAATCGATTTCCGAATGTGTAAGTAAAAGTATAAAAATTTACTTAAATTTTCTTAAAAATAGTTTTGATTATAATCAAAAAATCAGTCCACTAGGAACAATTGTCGATATGCAAAATATTGTAGATCGTGGGTATGAAATACAAAAAACACCCAAAGGTGGAAAATACGCATGGCATTATGATGGTGGAATTGGAGTTAATGACGTTGCAAATATTATTATATATTTAAACACACTCGATTATCACGAAGGTGGTCGTACAAGATTTATACATGGAAGAAAGGTGAGACCAGAAACTGGTAAGATGTTAATTTTTCCAACAACATGGACATTTGTCCATTCGGGTGAAGAAGTAAAATCGGATAACCACAAATATACATGTGTAGCTAGAATCGTATTAGGAGATTGTACATGATTTGTCAGCTACCAAAGCGTAGAAAGTTGTAAATAGAACCAATGTGGGTAATAAAACCTTCTGTCTCTGCGGAAAGAAAGCTAACCCCAAAACAAGTAGAGTCAATATGTACATATATACAAATTGACTGTATTCAATTATAGCTCTAGAATATCGTCCAACACTTAGGGAACCTGGATACGACACAAATATTGATTCGGTATCGATTTTCTTTCTATTTGGTGTAAAGTTTTGAAATATTTTTTCATCTTCATCAACTTTTATGAAATCATATTTTTGACATATGGTATTGAGATTTACCTGGTCGTCTTCACATTTTAGTGAAAGTGCTTCGTCTATCACCAGCTTTAAATATTTAGCATATCCCATGTAAAGACCTGAATTTGCCATCGTTTCACCTTTGCATACACCAAAAATAGCCTTTGACAGTGTTTTACCAACCATGCGTGGATCCCTTGATACCAAAACTTTACAATCACATTCCTTAAAAAGTTCAACAACATTATTTGGATTTCTATTAATTTTAGTGTCAAACCCATCAAGAAATATGACTATGTCGTCGTCATTTTTAGTTTCAAGATATTTTGTCATTGCTTTGTACTTGTCACTGAACCCATTCCACTTGGTTCCCCAACCCAAGACTTTGATAGGAACAGCAAACTCGTTATTTACAAGCTCCTCAAACATACCCTGAGACTTGTTTGCATATGTAACAATCTCAAGTGTCATTATTAGTATATACATACATAAAAACAGACTACGTAGGTAAGACAAAGATGAACATTGGCATCCTTACCGCTGGTGGTGTGTGTCCAGGTGTCAACACTCTCATTAGGTCAATCACTCTCCGTGAAAAGAACCAGGGAAATAAGGTCTATGGTTTCAGTGACGGTTTTAGAGGTCTCAATGAAAATATTAATGAATACTTTGAACAAAAATACCTTGAAGATGGACCTGGGACAATTCTAAGAACTTCATATGACTATGTGGATGTCGACAAGGCAGTCAATACTTTGAGAGACTACGACCGTCTGTACTGTATCTGCGGAAACGAGTCTATGAAATCGGCGAGAGACTTGGCTCTCGATGACCGTGTGGATACAAATATTATCGGAATCGCCAAGACTGTATTCAACGACATCCATGGTGTAGAGTCTATTGGATTTCAAACTGCGGTCCAAGAACTTGCCCGATACATTGATTGTGCGTTCATTGAAGCGACGTGTACAAACTCTATTGTATTCCTAGAGACACCTGGGAGACACAATAGTAAATTGGCTATATATGCGGGTCTCGCGAGGAATTCAAAGATTACGAGTGTTATTACCCCAGATACAGAGGATGATTACCGTACGACGATTGAATATGGCTACGCGAACAATGGTTACGCGGTCGTTGTTGTCTCTGAAATGTGTGACTATCAACACCTCCTTACAAGTCTCTCGGTCAAGCCCAAGGTCATTACACCTGGCTACCTGATTAGAGATGTTGAACCGTGTATCTACGACAGTATCTTGGGTGAGCGTATGATCCACGAGGCGTTTGATCACGCACAAATACACAGAGACTTCATCAAGGGTGCTACAAGCATTCTCCCATTCAAGGATTATCTCCGTATAGTGTAGGTTGAATGTTTCAAGCACTTTACAATGACCCAAAGTTTGTGGGTGCTACAACATCACCACCAGACCAAGTTATGGTTATTATGGAGGACGGTATTGAGTACCACACATCCAATGTAATCTTTCGCTCTGAAGCTACAATTGATAAACAATCAAAAGAGGTTAAAGGTACGGCGCGTGGTAAAGAAAAGATAACCCAACTCTTTGTGGTTCCAACGACAAGACAGAAGGGTCGTTTTACAGTCACAGAGTATGAACTGTAAGCTCCTATAACACAGCGGTTAGTGTGCCGTGCTTATACACTATGTATATTTAGGCGGGTCTCACACCCGTAAAGGCACGCGGAAATCTGGGATCGACACCCAGTAGGAGCAATTTACCTTTTAGATATGTGTCCCATATGTAAAAGATAAATCATAGAGTATAATAGGTATGAGGTACGGCTCGCTTGCACGCAAAAACTTCAAGGTTCGTTGGGGTCTCCATGGTAAGGGTCTCGTTGAGGACCATCATGTGATACCAAGGCGTTATATGGAACATCCAATCATCAAGAAGTCGGCGTATGACGTGAATGCGAGTAAGAACCTTGTGATGATGCCCACCCGTCTCGGTAAAATGGTACTCAATGTGAGAGAGGACCGTCTCTTTCACGAGGGAAATCACCCCGCGTACAGCGCATATGTAGGACACATGTTGGATGTCATGGATTCTACATATGATTTTGAACTCTTCGTGGAGTTTCTTAAGAGGGGGTGTCGTCGGAACGCGCATCACATTCCATGGGTTTAGTATCCTCTTTTGAGATATTGTTTTGGAATATTTGGATACTGTCTAGAAAAGAATTCACTTCTACCATGTTCACTATGACCAATTAAACTCTTGTGAGTTCGGTCAATAAGTATATGATTTCGCATATCTTTGTAATAAATACGACATCCCTTTGCAATCAAATCCTCATGTTTCATATCTACATGATTATCCATGGGATAAAAATATTTTTTATATTTTTTCATATTTTCTACATTTATCAGATAACATTTCGTACTTGAAATCCATTTTACTTTTTCAAGAGTACCTTCAATTTTATATGGTAATCTTGACAGACAATGGAAGAAACACATATCAAGTTCATCACCCTTTTCATCTATTACTTTTTGAATTTCTTCGTATAATTGCCCAGATTTAATTATGACGTTATCTTCAAATATAACTGCATATTTCAACCCCTGTTTGAAACATCTATCGTAAAATTCCATGTGACCTATAAAACATCCAATTGCGCCAATATTGAAATATGTAATATCGGGTCTTTTTACACTTGAATCATAATACATCTCAACGGCTTTTTCGAGATATTCCGGTAATATTAGATCTTCGTACTCTCTGGCGACTTTTATATTATCTTTTGTATTTGGACCATAAATAACTTCAAGTGGTATATGTTTATTGTGACTTTTAAAGAATTTTTCCTGGCGTTCACTTTGACCTTTTACCGTCAATAAAAAACACTTATAGTCATAAGGTTCTTTATGTGTATTAAATAAAACCACAAATGCAACTATGAGTAGTAGCACGATTGGAATCATACCTACTTAAACATTAGAAAATATTATAATGTAAGTATGAATCTAATAGATGTTTCGGGTTTAGTGAGTTCCATTTTAATATGTCTCATGTTTGTACCAGAAGTTGCCCACGTCTATAAACATAAAGATGCAAAAGCCATAAGTTATCCATTTTTACACCTAAACCTACTTGCAAGTGTATTGGCTCTCATTTACGCCATAGATTATAAGGTTATTCCAATGATAATTACAAATGTATCAGCTGGAATATTTTCATTAATACTTTACAGGTTTAAATACGTAAACGAGCTTAAAGAAGAGCCTTGTAGTATTGATGAAGTGGGGGTGTAAACTCCTCTTCAACCTAAAGCTTCTATGATGTAATCTGGCGATCATATTGGACTTTGAGATTAACGAAGACGATCCAAATTTCCTGGTTCAAATCCAGGTAGGAGCTTTAGCTGGTCGTACGCAAATTGGTTAGCGAACAGATTGTAGCATATGTAAAGCTAAGTAACACTATTAAATTAGTGTAATCAGTTCTCTGTTGTATGCACGTTCGAGTCGTGCCGATCAGAAGTCTCATATTATAGAGACTATA
>Ga0222715_10001917_pt1 | contig 19421 bp, 27 predicted proteins | sample C33_9DmetaG_FD_165056 | JGI IMG/M metagenome (GOLD analysis project Ga0222715, IMG submission 165056) | Estuarine water microbial communities from San Francisco Bay, California, United States - C33_9D | ecosystem: Environmental > Aquatic > Marine > Unclassified | place: USA: California... | reverse complement strand
ATTGAATCAAGATATATCCCCTCCCTCTGTTTGTACACAGGTGCGAGCTACACGGGAACGGGTGGGGTCGTAAAGCATGGCACCTACCCGCGTAGATACACGTGGGAGTGGCTCTATAGTCATAGGGCTATCGTACACGTCCCCTATGAGATATCTACGATGTCCATATTTGAGCAGTACTCGGCAAATGTCCCCCTTTTATTTCCAACAAAAAGATTTTTGAAAGAGATGGGAACATTACGTTCCGTATATGGCCCATTACATCAAAACCTCAAGGTGTGTGCAGACATGAACTGGTGGATTGACAGGGCCGACTACTACAGTTTACCACACATTACATATTTTGACAGTGAACAAGAGTTGAATGATAAAATTAAAACTCTAGATTTTAAGGATATTTCTAAAAAGATGGAGGCTCATAATAAAGTTCGGCGAGCGTATGTGTATCAACAGTGGAAGGAAGTACTTAGAGACGTTGTAACATCATGACACCATTTCTCACAGATTGTTCTTCGCCCACGATTTTCCAAGTTTCTGGGTGTGCCTTGACCTCTTCCACAATTTTTTTACATTTGTTTGCGTTCGTGTCATCCAACAACAGGTAGCGACACTTGTCTTTGATGTGTTGAAATTCATGCCACGTGGTAAACTCACCACCATCGAGGAGCACTACATCAAACCTATCGGCTGATGAAAATACCGCGCACTCTTTCATGTTTTCAATGTCCACGGTGTTCCACCTGTTAAATTCGGGGTCATCCTTGGCTTCGGGAAATACCTCGTAGACCTGCTCGGGTGTGAGTTCCACGAGAATTTCATTGAGGATGTGGACGTTTGCCACGCCTTCATAAAATTTTCTGGCATGGGCAGACTTTTCACTGTTACATTCCAGTGAATAGAATGTGGTGTCAGTTCTCCCCTCGAGAGCGTCCACAAAGACGCGGGTACTCCCAAGACCATTCCACGTACCGATTTCTAGGAACACTTTATTGTTTTCATCGCGACACATGTCTCTAATCCATGTGGACAGTGCGTTATCCTCATTGATTTGACCTTGTGTTTGCGAGGAGAGGAAACCTTGTTTATCGTTGGGGCACCACATACTTTATATGGTATATCTTATTTTTAATTTAAGAAAAGGGTGGTCTATTTTATTAAATGAAACAGTGCGTCGCCGTGATTACGGGTGCCACGGGTCAGGATGGTTCCTATCTGTGCGAACTTCTTTTAGATAAAGGGTACGACGTGAAGTGTCTCGTGCGACGCTCGTCGTGTCGTTCAGAACACACATTTTTCGATCAAGTAGAACTGTATGACGGCGATGTGTTGGACCACCCCATAATCCATAAGATGATTCGAGATTGCGACGACTACGAGCGCGTGGAGATTTACAACTTGGCGGCGCAGAGTCATGTGCACACGTCTTTTAACTGCCCCAAGTACACGTTCGAGACGAACACAATTGGCATCCTAAACATATTGGAAAGTGTGCGTCAAAGCAAAGACCCGTCAAAGTATCGCATATATCAGGCGTCGACGTCGGAGATGTTTGGAAAGGTCCAAGAGGCACCCCAAAGGGAGACCACACCGTTTTACCCACGGTCGGTTTATGGCGTGTCTAAGCTCGCAGCCCACTGGTTGGTGAAAAACTACAGAGAATCGTACGGTCTCTTTGCGTGTTCTGGTATACTCTTCAATCACGAGAGTCCCCGCCGCGGCGTAGATTTCGTGACTAAGAAAATTACAGAAGGATTGAAGAGTGGGAAAGTTCTTGAGTTGGGTAATCTCGACGCCGTGCGAGACTGGGGGCACGCAAAGGATTACGTGGAGGCGATGTGGCGCATGCTACAACAAGACGTCGCCGATGAGTACGTCGTCGCGACGGGGAAGACGCATTCGGTGAGAGACTTTGTCACGATGTGTCTCAAACACCTCGGAAAAGAAGTGACGTGGGAAGGTCAGGGCGAGCGTGAAATAGGTAAAGTCGGTGGTGAAGTTGTGGTTCGTGTTTCTCCAAAGTTTTACCGTCCGTGTGAAGTCGATGCACTCGTGGGTGACGCGTCGAAGATTAAAAAAATTGGTTGGGAACAAAAACATTCCATAGAAGATTTAATTACAGATATGCTCATGTAATATATTTTTTGCCTCGTCGTAATCCACTTCCCACCACGTACCATGGAACACTTTTTTCAAAAAGTCGGGAACTTCGGTGTAGTCGATGGGGACTTCACGCGATGGAAGAGTTATCCATGATGGGTCTTTTATGTGTTTAAACACCCCTTGGTCGTGAGCGATGACAGGTTTACCAAAGTATTGTGCTTCGAGCATTGGTAAACCCACCCCCTCGCCACGAGTGAAGGACACGACGTAATCACACATGTTATAGAGACCTGCGAGTTGGTCGGGGGACATGCGGTCCGTTCTATACATGATGTTTGCGCTATCGGGAAGACCGTCTCTGTTATTCGTTTTCATGATGAGCTTATGTTCGGTGCCCCTCAGAACTTCATCAAACACTTTGACTAAATTTTTTGTATTCTTTCGGACATCATTCGTTCCGACGTAGAGGAAGATTTTTTTATTTGGATTTACTTTTTTCGTGAGCACAGGGGGTTTGTCTAGGACGAGGGGGGAATTGTAATAATCTGCGCTCACACAATTCACCCCGTGACGGACGAGAATATCCCGGAGGTATCCGAGGGGGACGATGACTTTGTGAAAAAGTTTCATATTCGTGATAATATCTGGGTGGACATCGGACGTTTCAAACATCGTGTACAGCTGAATATTTTTATGGGGGAGGGAGGCAATCCATTGCGGCCACAGGGGCCACGTCTCTATGAGTTCAGATATAGTACACGTATCTGGGGTGTCGTCATCTTCCCGACGCAGGTGGGGTTTTAAAAAGAAACGACCAACGATGTGTCCGTACATATTAAAAAGAAGAGTTGTATTTTTAATTAAAATGCCAAAGATTACCTACGCCATTTGTGTTTGTGATGAAGCCCAACAACTTGATAGTTTGTTAAACTTTTTGGTAAAAGTTAAAGAAGCCGATGACGACATTAACATTCTTCATGACATTGGTCGCACAAACGATGCCGTCCGTCACGTGCTTGAAAAACATAAAAAAGATGTGACCGTGTTGGAACGCGCCTTTTCAGGTGATTTCGCCGCGCACAGAAATTACCAAATTGAAAAATGTACCGGTGATTACATACTCGTCATCGATGCCGATGAGATGCCTCAAGAGTTGCTTTTGAGAAACATAAGACAATTCGAAGGTGAAATAATGGCAATTCCACGAATGAATATTTTCATGGGATACACGGAAGAATGGTTGGAAAAGTGTAATTTTAAAATCTCGAGCACTGGATGGGTAAACTGGCCCGACTACCAACTACGCTATTTCAAGAATGATGGCACCATTCGGTGGGACGGTGAGTTTCATGAAAAACTCGTCGGTGGTAAGGTCCAAGCACTCCAAGCCGACCCACTCCTCGCTTTCTATCACGTCAAGACGGTTGAACAGCAAGATAAGAATGCAGTCTTTTACGATTCCATCTTCCCACCGGCTCAGCCGACGAACTCGAGTTGAGCTTTGCCATAAACGGCGGCGGTGTATCCAAAAGTAGATTTTGCTGTAGCGTACACCTTTTTACATTGTGATAAAAGAAACCAATCAACTAACATTTCTGTTCTGTCCCCTTCGTCGCACGCGCGACTGTGAATGATTTTTTTAATATTACTCGTCCGAACTTTGTCTGGGTATCGTTTACACAATTCATCTCTTAAATGAAGGCTGTCGGTACACACGAACACACATTCTTTTGCATCTTTGATTATTTTTATAAACTTTTGGAGGGTGTTGTCATCACAAAACCACGCGGCGTGATGGTGGTGTGTGTTCTCGTCCATTGATTTAGAATCAACGCCATAGTTTCCTCGGCGGATGTGAAGACCTACGTCGCAGGTGTGCACGTTTTCGCGAACAATGTCCGTGATGTTTTGTGTTGGATTCACAAACTGTCGCATGAGTGGGTGAATGTAGTTGAACGTGATGTTGTTTATAAAAATATTCGCCTTGTATTCTTCTTCATTCGCATCGGTGGAGATAGATATGCCATCTATACATTCAATGTGTTCTGGAAGATGTGGCACTTTTTTTTGTTTCGAACATTCAAAAAGAAAATCTGAAATCTGGATGAGTGTGTTTCCCCATCCAATATCTTTTTCGTATATGAGACGCATATCTCTTTATCATATAAAGAATTACCTCTTTATTTATAAAAATGCGCAAAGCCATCGTCACCACCACTATCAATGCACCCACGGAGGCTACTAAAAAGTATGCAAAGATGGATGGGTGGGACTTCATCGTCGTCGGTGACATCACTACGCCGCATGAAGAGTATAAAAACCTCGATGGTTGCAGGTACATCACACCAAAGGAACAGGAAAATTTGGACAAGTCCCTTTCGGACATGATTGGTTGGAAAAACATTCAAAGACGAAACATGGGATTTGTATACGCACAAAAAGAAAAGTACGACCTCATCGCGACCGTCGACGATGATAACATTCCATTGGCAAACTGGGGTGAATTGTTCACTGGTGGGAAAGTGAGCAAGTACACACCGGAGTGTAAATTCTTCGACCCCCTCAGTGTGACAAACTACCCTTACCTGTGGCACCGAGGTTTTCCATTACAACACGTGCACGAGAAGAATAAAAATATCACGCACACAATCGTAAATGCACCCAAGTTTGACATTCAAGCCAACCTATGGAATGGTGACCCTGACATCGATGCCGTGTGTCGCATGGTACACGCACCCGAATGTGTATTTAACAGCGACTGGTACTATTCAGACAAACCTGGACCTTTCAACAGTCAAAACACAATCTTGACTTCAAATGTTTTAAAGGATTACTTTGTGTTTGACAGAGTTGGACGCATGGATGATATCTTTGCAAGCTACCTCGTGCAGAAGATGGGATACAATGTCGTCTATGGCCCGGCGACGGTGTATCAAGAACGCAATGAACACGACCTCACGGTTGACATGAAGAAGGAATACATTGGTTATGAAAACGTCAAAGATATCATGGAGACTGAAGATTTTATTTATAAACCATCCTATGAAAGGTATAGAGAAATCATGAATATTTAATAATAAATGAAGGTCAGTGCTGTTTGTTGTGGTCGCAATGATAACTATGGTGGTTTCCTTAATGAGCGAGCGACGTATGCGCTCAACTCCATGTTAAAGTCCTTTGATGAAGTCGTCTATGTCGACTGGAACACGGAGACTGGTAAAAATATTTTAACCGATGACCTCGTGTTGGAAAACCGGGACAAGTTGAAAACGATTACGGTGACTCCTGAAATGGTGAAAGACATCATTGGCGATGCACCCGCACAAAAGATGTGTGAAGTCATGGCGCGTAATGTTGGCATCCGTCGCGCGACTGGAGACATCATCGTCAACACGAATGTCGATGTCATATGTCCACCAAAGGAACAGCTTGAAGTACTCGCAAAGAAGGTTCGTCCAGATGAAATGATTGTTCTGTCTCGCATGAATATTCAGCTCGAACATTTACACAAAGCATTTCCCGACAGCGTCAAAGACATTCAGGAATACATGCCGGTGATTTTCGGCATCGAACCCCTCACTGTTGGACAAAAAATCATGGCACCAACACTCAGTGTCACAAAAGATGTCATCACACAGTTTCCGGAAGAGATGCACCATCGTCTCGCGAGCGTGGTGACCTCGTGTGGCGACTTCCAGGTGGCACACCGGGACTTGTTGATGAAAATTCGTGGCTTTGAAGAATCTCAAAAGAAGCGAAATTTTGCAGACACAACAATTCAATATAAAGTCATCATGTCAGGTGGTACAGTGACGGGTACGAACTTTCCACCGATTTATCACATCGACCACGAAAGAGATGAAAAAGAAAGCAGCTTTAACAGTCGCCATTCCATGAGCGCGCACACCACGAACGACGAAAACTGGGGGTGTTGGTTAAAGATTGACCACGATTAAATTGTAATGTACATCTCCTATTCCCTCTGGGGTTCTAATAAAGTATATACCTATGGCATCGTTGAAAATGCTTTACAAATCCAACGCCTCCTCCCCGAGTGGACCTTGAGGGTGCACTACAACGACAGCGTGCCGTACAACATCGTCAACTGGCTCAAAGGACAGTCAAATGTCCAGCTCATCCATCGCGAAGGCACTGATTGTAAAGCCTCCAACATGTTTTGGAGATTTGAAGACCTTTTTTTACACGACACAACGGTGCTCATCAGAGATGCTGATTCAAGAATAAGTGTCAGAGAGGTGCGTCTCATAAAAGAATGGTTGGCATCTGATAAAGATTTTCACATCATCCGTGACCATCCGGGGCACAAGGTTCCAGTATTAGGTGGAACCATGGGATGTCGCAACAATTGTCTCAAGTACATAGGTACACCTTCGGGGTTGAGAGATGTGAATGCGCCACCGATGCACTTTAATTATGGTCTCACACTTATGCAAAACTTTTATAAGAATGTTCCATTACCAAAGGATAGGTACAATATGGACCAAATCTTTTTGTACACCTACGTCTATCAGGTGGTGTGTTACAGAGCTATGATTCACTGTAGCCATAACGCATATGAGCCATTCGCGAAACGAATTGAACCTGTGGACACTGGATTCGTCGGTGAAGTGTGCGAAGAGTGTCCAGAGGCTGCAACGATATTTGGAGACTCTGAAAATCGTTTTGTTAGATGTGCTCAATTTTAAATTACCAACATCTTTTCATGACCTACAACTATTTGTGTATTCACTGTAATGTCAAACCCAGCATCTTTAAGATTTTTACAAAATGCAACATCTTCCGAACACATGTCCCGGAGGAGGGTACCTTCAACTGTCGTCATCTCTTGGAGTGGGTAGCTAAAATAGGGGTATTTCAACTGTTCGATGACACCAGCTCTGATAGCCATGAATCCCATACCGTTGTAAGACACTTTTTTATATTTAGGTGCACCAACAATATCTTCAGGTCTTAAAAATTTAAATGACCCATGTTTCTTGAAATAATCAATGTCCCAATCTTGTACACACGCAAAGTGTTGCAAGTCTGACATTCGGTACAACCCAGAGACGACCGGGTGTTCTTTCGTGTCTTCGATGAGCTGGAGCACCTGTTGTGGATTGAACACGATGTCAGAGTCTATGGTGAACCATACATCGTAGGGAACTTGACCACCAAATGGTTTTTGGTCGGCACCTCGCAAGACATCGAGACCGAGCGTTTTCATTCGTGAAAAGGAGACAAAACTGGAGTACTCATTCACCAATAGAACTTGGTGACCCTCTCGCATGAGTGTGGTGAACGTCTCCGTCCACGCGGCAAGAAAGCGACCCGAGAATTCACGACCAGGGAGGGCGAAGATGACTTTCATCTTTATATTACAAAAAGAGAGTGCTTAATCTTTAACATGGCATCCAGATTGTTGGTCATTGCACAAGAGGGTTTCATAGACCCACGTACCGTCCACGACTTCTTTGTCAAGAAGTTCATTCTTGAGAAACTCGAGTTCAGCTCGGTGTAATCCCAGTAAAGCCAACGTTTCTTGATAACACTCTTTGACAAGGGTGTCAATTTCTTTGTCAACAACGCGTGCCGAAAAAGGACTCAAGTTGTTGTAATCGTAGTTGTTTTTACCAAACCCATAGCGCGTGACCATCTCTCGTGCAAGCTGGTACGCCGACGCGTAGTCTCCAGATGCACCAGTGGTGACTTCATCGGGGCCGTAGACGACTTCTTCGGCGGCGCGTCCACCGAGACACACGCGCAGTTGGGCCATGTAGTATGACTTTGGATAAAGGTCGACATCATCGTGTGGTTGGAAAAAGGTGACACCACCGGCGTCTCCGCGGGGGATGATGCTCACCTTTCTCACCATGTCAAAACCAGGGGAAAAGGCACCGACGACGGCGTGTCCTGCTTCGTGATAGGCCACGAGGATTTTCTTCTTTTCGGAAAAGGTGGTCATTCCTTTCGCACCTACGACGATGCGTTGAAAGGTGTCTTCTATGATTTCTGATGTAATCACACCGACACCATCTTTCACGGAGCGGATGGCGCACTCGTTGAGAAGATTCGCGAGGTCCGCGCCACTGAACCCCGTTGTTTGTCGCGCGACATCGCGAAGTTTCACTTCATCTGCGATGTTTTTATCACGCGCGTGCACGCCTAAGATGCGTTCTCGTCCATCCACGTTTGGGAGGGCGACACTGATTTTACGGTCAAAACGCCCAGGTCGGAGGAGTGCTTCATCCAAGATGTCGGGGCGGTTCGTCGCGGCGAGAACGACGATTTGTGTGTTCACATCAAAGCCATCCATCTCCGTGAGCAACTGGTTGATGGTTTGCTCGCGCTCATCGTTCGAAGCCATGCCACCGGCAGTTCGCTTCTTCCCGATGGCGTCGATTTCATCGATGAAAATGATACACGGTTGGTGTTGACGCGCGAGGGCGAAGAGGTCGCGCACGCGTTTGGCCCCAACACCGACGAACATTTCCACAAAGGAGCTGCCTGAGACATTGATGAAAGGAACGCTCGATTCCCCGGCGATTGCCCGAGCTAACAGGGTTTTCCCCGTTCCGGGTGCTCCGGTGAGTAGGGCACCTTTGGGGATTTTAGCGCCAGAGATGGCATACTTTTCCCCATTTTTAAGGAAATCAACAATCTCCTCCAGTTCATCTTTGGCGTTATCTATACCCTCAACATCGGAGAAACGCGTGGGCACTTCGTCGTCCACTTTCATCTGAACCTCCTGTTGCATCTGCATCATAGGTGGTCCACCGCCACTGAAGAAAAAGGCTCTGACGATGATGAAACTGAGCAGAAGCAGAAAAAACATAGATATGGTATCCGCAATATTCGTTGGTGCCTCCATATCTATGCGGACGTCAGCTTCGCTGTCAATGATGAGTTGCCAAAGGGCTGGGTTTGAGACAACTCGTGCATCACCTTGGGTGCCATCCTTCTCTACGAAAAAAGCACGACTGGTGTTTGGCTGGATGATGACTTCGTCGAGTTGACCAGTCTTCAATTTTCGCACAAATCCGGAGTAGGTTTCATGCTTCTTCTCTGGTGGTGTGGTAACCTTAAGTGGTGGAGCGGTTTTGTTTACAATGGAGAACATTCTTATTATATCATCATTATTTTTTCTTTATAATTGTTTGAACCACCTCGTCATACAATAATGATAGGACAGCAAACTGGTAACTTAGAAAAGTCACTAAAGTTGCTTCGTAATTAAAGTCGTAAGGAATAGCTTTCTCCATCAGCGCTACAGCTAACGGTACGAGTATGGCAGACTTTGAAAAGTCAAGGGTGTCTACGTTTTTTGACAGGAGTTCGATATAGGTGAGCGATGCCCCCCCACCAACGATGGCTGAGACTACACCTGGTTCACCAATAGTTATACCATAATACGTCGTAAAAACACTACTTAAAACTAAAGTGTTTTTACGAAGTTTCTTTTTAATCGTAGGATAATCAATGGATGCTCGTGTAAGGGTGAGCATGATACTTACTTTTATTATTCAATCTCATGTTTAACCCTTTCTCTATTTAACATGTGTAGGGCTTGAACGTCAGCTTTATTCTGACCCGTGTACGGCACGGCGTAGCCGTTATCACACATCCACTTGTTCACGTTTGTCCACTGACCGTCTTCAGAGACCCACACCTCGGCGAGGACGCGTCCAAATTTACCACGCGAGTCGGCTTCTGGGCAACGGATTTCAATCTCGATGTCATCCTTATCAGAGGCGACGGCTTTGAGACACCATTCTTTCAACTTTTTCTTGGACAAAAGGCCGAAAAGTTTTTCTTCCTTATCACTCGTTCGTGATTCAGGGGTATCGATACCTAACAGACGCACGCGCTGGGATGTGCACACATCGAATCCAAGGTCGATGGCTACGTCGATGGTGTCGCCGTCGACGATGCGTTCGAGAGCTTTGATGCGATATTTAAAATTGCACTCTTGTTCTTGGTATGTCATTGTATACTTTTTATGGAGAAAAAGTTTGAACATAATTGACGATTCTGTTGAACGTGTTGCGGTATAAACCATTAATTTCCTGGTCTGTGTATTTATTCGAGTTTTTGAAAAATGACTTGAGCACGTTCGTGTACTCTTTGAGTAGTTTCGTGTTATTATCAATATCACGCATCAACTTCTTGTGTTTGCGCTCTTCCCGAGTTAGTAAGTTTCGCCGACCCACATGTTGCATGATGATGCGAAGAATTTGGACATCGCGTCTTTGTTTGCCGAGTTTATTACTCAGTGCGTTTGTTTTGTTGGAGATTCTTTGTATGATGTTTTCAACTTTTTCGGAACGCTCTAGAACCATTATTAGTATAGTGAGTTTTTTTATTTCAGTGTGTGAATAAAATAAATTCTTTTTGTATTTTAAGATGCGTCTAGACACACTTGTTCGTGTTGCAAATGAAGCAAAAACAGACGCACAAAAAAATAGGGTGGGCAATGCGTTATTACAATTGATGGAATGTAGCCCAGGGCAGTTGTTGTACAAGGACACTCTCAAAATCAGTCGAGGGGTGAGCAAACTTGGAGAGGGTGCGTATGGTACTGTATTTTATGGATGTTTGGAAAATAAATGTAAGACAAAGGTTGCCATCAAGTTTTCTAAAAAAAGTTTAAAGTCCGAGTACCAGATTGGTAAAAAGTTAGCTGAACTTGGTGTGGCTCCGAGGGTGTATCGCTACGGGTACTGCGCTCAGAAGAAGATGGAATTCATGTACTATGAATACGCGAGTCATGGAAGTTTAGAGGACTACCTGAAAAAATACAGAAAATCTTTAACGGCGTCGGATTACAAAGCTATAGTGTACAAAGTGTTTGAATTGTTGCGTAAAATTCATAAGAAATACCCTTCGTATAAACATTATGACCTTCACCCAGGAAACGTGTTAGTCAACAAGGAGAGGGGGAAGATGCGCGTGTTATTGACAGACTTTGGGTTGTCTGAGATGAGAGGTATTCGCAGTCCATTGTTGAAAAAGGATTGGAGAATGGAACAAGCCCCCGATGCAGATGTGTTCATCCACTACTTGGGCGAAGCGCTCGTATCTCCACCACCTACAGTGGCTGCTTTTTTCAAAGAGTTTTCTGAAAGCAACTATTCACCTACAAATAGTTCAATACGTGTCATCAAAGATGTGATGAAACATCCATTCATGAAAGGTGCACATAAAGCCGTCTTAAAGGTGCAACGCCCGTAACGCTTCATTCACAGTCGAGTAGGTCAGGTTTTTCGTGACCACGACTGGGGTTTTTTTCTTCTTTATTATTAAATATGGCGAACGAAGCAGTTATCGTGTTGCTATTGATGTTCTTAGGATTAATTGTTTCTGCACTTGCATTTGCATACATAGTCACGAAAGATGATAAGAAGAAAGGCGGCTCAGGCGGCTCAGGCGGCTCAGGTGGCTCAGGTGGCTCGAACGTCACTGTAAATGCCGATGGTACCGTAAAATTAAATTAATTGCGTAATATATAATGAAAAACCGCAAGCAATTGGTTTCCATCGCCGTGGTTCTGCTCCTTGTCATCGCAATGTTCTTTTTCATGCGAAAAGAACCATACATAACACCCGAAAGTACGTGTATGAACAGAGATGCTCCGGACTGGTGTCCCGATGAATTTAGTATTGCGTATTCAACGGATGCCTCTGAGAAAGACTTTTCTTTTTACAACAAAGAGACTGGTATGTGCAGCGATGGTACTCGTGATTGTGTGTACGTCGAAAAGTATGACAACAATCGAATCCTTCAAGGGATTTTCAATAGTAAGAATGTGGAACTGAGTCAGAAGTTTTTAGACGACGTGTACTCCGATAAGATTACTTTTAGTACTGATATGATCTCTGAGATTAGAGAAGTACTAAAATTCGAAAATGGAATTATGAAATTGAAACTCACCGATGCTACTTTTACCGTCAAAGTGGGGGTGCCGGCGTCTGAAGATGAACGACAACGACTTGAGCAGCAGGGAATTGTGTTTGTACCACCATCAATGTTTCTCGTCTATGTGGCAATATATTTCAGATATAATAACTTACCAAAGCCAACTATCAAGTATGAATTAAAATCTGAGACGAACCTGAGCCAATATAGAAGCTCTTTGCCGTCAGCGACGGTGTATGATTCGTCGCCACCGTCTGATGGTTCGTCGTACCCTCAAGCAGGACCACAGCAATAGCCATTTTTTTCTTTTTTATTATTTAATGTTCCTCACCTATATATCGCGGCGGTGATAATTCATTAAAGGTGCAACACCCGTAACGCTTCATTCACAGTTGGATGTCTTTCAATATCATCAATCCCCATCTCCACGTGTTCCATGTATGTAAGGTCGAGTCCTTGCATTTTATAGATCAGGTGTTGAAGACCATTTTCATCTCCAAGGTCACTTTGGTCCAAGTCACCTGTGATCACGAGTTTCGTTCCAGGTCCGATGCGGGTGATGAGCATTTGCATTTGGTTTGGTGTAGCGTTTTGCATTTCATCGGCGATGATGAAACTATTTGTAAATGTTCGCCCTCTCATGTACCCCAAGGGTTCGATGAAAACATTTCTTTCAATTTGTACTTTAGACATGTAATTTTCAAAAATATCAAACATTGGTCGTGTCCATGGTTCCATCTTTCGTTCCATCGTTCCCGGCAGGTACCCCATGTCTTCATCTGCGGCAACGATTGGTCGTGTCAATATGACCCTCGTTCTTTTTGTATCAAAAATATGGTCCATGGCGACGTGACACGCGAGCATAGTTTTGCCGGTTCCCGCTGGACCCGTGGCTATCACCACAGGTTTACTTCCACGAAGAGCTAGCATGTATCGGCATTGTCCTGCTGTTTTGGGAAAATCCATATGATTCTATTTTACAGTTACAAAAAGTTTATAATGATACAACACGAGTGAAAACAGTGCGGCAGCTATATTCGTGATTGTCATGGGTATGACATTATATGTCACAGAGTACACCAGGGCGAGAACGCTCGCGAGTAGGTTGAGGTGTAAAAAGATGTAGCTGATGGCGTTTGCATCTTTATGTTTATACACGTGCATGACTTCGGGTATAAACATAAGAGATATGACGACAGAACTTGTGAGTCCACATATATCGGCGATGAGCATTATTATATAAATATATTATATACTCTTTAGATGACTAATAAAGACCCCTTTAACAGCCCACCGCGTTCACGAACGTCGACGCCAAGAAATCAAAACATCCCGCGTCGGGATACGCCCCCTCCGGTGATACGTCCACGTCGGAATCAGACCCCTACGCGACCCACACCGAGACGCGCAAACAACAACTGGCGACGTTTCCTTGAAAACCTCATCCGCACACCGCCGCCACGAAACTCACCGGCTTCCAATAAATCTACGACAACTCCATTTAAGAAGTACAAAAAAAATAACAATAAAAAGTAAAGATGAACGCTGCGGAAAAAAACTTTGTCAATCGGGTCTTACGTTCAAATTTATCGCAGACGAGAAAAAACTACTACTTGAAACACACCTTGACCCCAACTGGAAAATCACTCACGTTCAATGCCCTTAGGAATACCTTTAACGATGAAGTGGCGCGCATGAAACAAAAACAAAAAAGATATGCATCTCCACCTACATCACCATTTAAAAGAATGCGAATTAAAAAATAGTTTTCATTATGTAATATAAGAATGATGATGCAACAATTTCATTTTATTAAATTTAAACCTTCGGGGACTTTTCTCACGATGAAGGACCACGGTGACCAAATGAGGTATATGTGTTTCAGTTCAAGACAGACTGCCGTGGATGCCGTGCAATACATATCTCTTTTCAGGTCTCGTAATGGTGTTTTCCCAGTGTTAGACATGACCGAGGAAAAGGCTAAAGTGAAAGTGCCTCGTACATTTAAGAAGCGAACGGTTGACGACGTTTCTCGTTTTTTTGAAATTGAGACACGCGACAGGGATGACTTGGACGCCATGGCTCGAACGACAAACTCACACTTTCTGTATGTACACAAGTTCAAGTTTACTGAAGACAGGGAGATGAATGTCTCGTTTTCAGGACAAGAGGTGGATGCGTACGTGGACCCAGAAGAATACGCCGCTTTTCTTGAGTATAATTTAAAAATTAAGTAAATACATATAGATATGTGTGGGATACTTTGTCTATTCGGAGAGGGACGAGATGTGCCTCAAGGTGTGTTGAAACACAGGGGTCCAGATGATTACGCGACGCGTACCTTGGGTCAGTGTCGTATGGATTTCTATAGGTTGGCTATCAACGACCTCTCACCGGCGGGGATGCAACCGTTCACTTACGATGACGTCATGTTTATGTGTAATGGCGAAATTTACAATCATAAAGAGCTCACACATGTGAAGAATAAAAGTACGAGTGATTGTGAGTGCATCGGTTCATATGTGAAACACATGGGTATACAGCACACGTTGGAAGAGTTGCGCGGCGACTTTGCGTTTGTGTACACCGATGGTAAGCACGTGATGGCAGCGCGCGACCCTGTTGGTGTGCGTCCACTGTTTTACACGCGATATGCACACGGGTCTATTGCTTTTGCGAGTGAAGTCAAGGCGTTGTTATTCTTGAACAGTAAGGTGTTTGTGTTCCCCCCAGGGACATTTTATGATTCCTACGTGGATGATTTCATTCCATACCATTCTGGGTACTGGCACATTAAGACGCATGTTCCATATGAAAACAAGTTGCGTGAGGTGTTGGAAGAATCTGTGAACATTCGTTTGAAAAACACAGACAGGGATATTGGTTTCTTGTTGTCTGGTGGATTGGACAGTTCATTGATTGCATCCATCGCCCAACGCATGATTGGTGAAATCACTACATTTTCTATTGGTTTAGAGGGCAGTCCTGACTTGGTGGCGGCGCGTAAGGTGGCAAAGTTCATAGGTTCCAAACATCACGAAGTCACCTTCACTGTGGATGAGGGCTTTAAAGTGTTACCTGAAGTCATTCAAAGTTTGGAAAGCTACGACACGACCACAATCAGGGCCTCTGTTCCAATGTGGTTGTTGTGTCGGTACATCAAAGAGAAAACGACGTGTCGGTACATCTTTTCTGGTGAAGGTTCGGATGAGTTGCTCGGTGGCTACCTTTACTTTAAAAACGCATCCTCTGTGCACGAACACGCCGCGGAAAGCATGCGTCGTCTAAAACTCATCCATCAGTTTGATGGGTTGCGTGCGGACCGGTGTGCGAGTGCCCATGGGTTGGACCTCATCGTTCCATTTTTGGATATTAAATTTATTCGTGAAGTGTTCGCCATGAATCAAAAACAAAAGATGGGTCCGTGTGAAAAAAAAGTGTTGCGAGAAGCCTTCATAGGCTATCTCCCAGAGGAAATCCTGTGGCGTCAAAAAGATGGCATGAGTGACGCCGTGGGTAGTGCATGGGTTTGTTTCCTTCGCGACAAGGCGGGAGAGTTCGTCAACGACAACGCACTCCTTGTGTCCCAGGCCATATGTAGTGAGCATAATAAACCGTTGACAAAGGAGGAGGTGTGGTATCGTGAAATTTTTTGGAAATTTTTTGGATGTCGCCACGACCATCTCATCAGTGAAATCTGGCGTCCCCGTTGGACGACAATCACCGACCCAAGTGCGCGTCTACTTATAGATTAGCACCATTTAATTTATAAAGATGTTTGTCTCACAATTTGACCCTAAAAATAAAGAACATGTCCTATGGCTTAAAGACGTGTGCGAGGCTATGGCGAAAGCTACAGGTGGCGACCGCGTGGATATCATCACCGTCGCTAACTCTAATCCGTTCAATTGTAGACTGTCGTCACCCCTTGATTTCGCCCAGGCCCACTTCCAACTCGCGATGAAGTACACGAGTGCTGTTCTCAGCGAAGACGCGTGGGTTCCAGGAAAAAATGTGGACTAAATGTATAATGATTGCTGTCGTGTTATTCTTGATTTTGATCGCGATGGCGTTGATGTGGCGATGTGAAAAGTACATCATGGACAACCGCGTCGATACAAACCCGATGCGTCGCCGTTCGCAATTTTTTGACATGTGTTCTCCCGAAAACTGGGAAGATTGTGTGATTAACAACGACCCTTATGCAGGTCTCCCACTTCCTTAAAGATTAGGGTTGCTTATTATTGTAAGATGAATGCCACTCGTGCATATGCGCTTGAACAACTCGCCGAATCCCTTGGACTTCCCGTGGATGACGTCATACCCATCAACCTCGAGAAGTGCATATTAAACTATAGTGTCCGTCGTGTGAGAGAACCATCGTGGGAGGATTGGTGGTTTCTCAACACGTATCGTCATAAATTTTTAGAAATCATAAAAAACTTGGAGAGGTCGCCAACTTTAAAACGGCACATTTTAGAAAAAAAGTTGAAGACGAAAGATGTCGTGGACATGCTCCCCCACGAGTTGCATCCAGGCGGTCCCTATCACACGTGTATGGAGGATAAGATGTACAAGGATATGCGAAAGCAGGCGTTGCTGGCGGAGGCGAAAAATGTAGAAGGGTTCTTTACGTGTCAACGTTGCAAATCTAAGAAGACGAGCTACTATCAGCTACAGACGCGTTCTGCAGATGAACCTATGACGACCTATGTGTCGTGTATCAACTGTGGTAAAAATTGGAAGTGTTGAGCCAGTGTTGCGAGCCTGTGAGGTCGGTGAGCTGGTCGCCGACGGAGAGTATGAAATTATATCCTAGGTGCTGTTTTAATGCAATCTTTTCTTCGGCGCGAATGAACCCAAGTTTATCGTAGCTAATTCCATTATCGGCGAGTTGTTTCATGGTCCATTGAATGACTGTTTCCATGCGCGGTCGTGCTGTGATGATGACTACGATGTACCCCGCCGCCTGTGCGTCCCAGAGAAGTTTAATCATGGGTACGATTGGTTTCCCGAACATTGTGAGTAGGGTGTCATCTATGTCAAACATCACCGCATCACCCGGTTGTACTGTTCTCTGTGTGATGTATCTCAGACCATGGATACGTAATGCATCCATCTTACTTATAGATATGATTTAAATTTATCTACATGTGTCCCGTATGTTATACAGAACGCGCGTCCGCATACTTTGTGTGTGGACACGGATTATGTAAAAATTGCGCCGTTCGTTGGTTGAGTTTTGACGACACGTGTCCAATGTGTCGTACGCGCGTGGGTTCGGAATTCGTGGACATCGACGCGTTGCCATCACTCGAACGTGCGCGTGAGGTCATGTCAAAGTTGGAGGGGCGGTACACGTGTTCGTACGACACAAATGTTTTAATCACAGCACCTGGTATTGTGAGTTGGGTTAAAAAGAAAATTACATAATAATAAAGAGATGTATGACCCTCCTATAAGTCACTATTCGGAGATGGATGTGTCTGAGTATGATGAAGATGAGTTTTTTAAATTTGTTGGTAAAGGTGGTGCTAAATTTTATTACATGACTCGTGTATTAGGTTTAGATTTCCTATGGTATGACAGAGACCGTAAAAAAATTGAAATATGGGGACCCTTTCATGTCCATCAAAATAAACAATCGGAACAATTGATTCGGGCGGAGATTGAACATTTTTTCAACAGCACACCCCCCAGTAACCGCCGCACCGAGACACCGGAGCCATCGGACGATGTCTACCTTTAAAATACAAAAAGTCATTGACGGTATAAAGGAACGTCCAAAGGTTAACAAACTTAAGCGTCAACCTGTATACAGGAAAGAGGATTACATTGTGTTGATAAAGAAACATTACAAGGAGTGTGGCTTGCCCGAACCCGACTGGTTGGACGAGATTCCCGACGCGATCGTGAAAACGTCATCATCTGTGGAGAACACTGATCCAAAGCTTTTTTCGCACGACTGGGTGTCGTTGGTATTGGAATATGATGAGACACAAGAACGCGTCAATTGTCGTCTATCTACAGCTCTTCACGACCTTTACCACGACTACTACTCACAGGGTATCCCCCCTCCAATCGAATCATTGGTTCGGGCCTATAAGGATTTGGGGTTCTCAGACGAGTATCTCATGCGACTGATTGATACGCACGATCGCAGAATTACAAAGATGAAAAAATATGAAGAAGGTTTGGACAAGATTTTCAAACCCGACTCTTCAACGAAAAAGAAAAAGAAAAAGGAGAAACAGGAAATCGTCTCCGTCGAAGAAGAGGAGGAGGATGAGGATGAAGAGATGGATGAGGAACTTGATAACGATGAGGAAAATCATTTTGACATGGAAGAGGATGAAGATGATGAACAAAATGAAGAGGATATTGAGGAGGAGTACATCTCCGATTAAAGACTAGACCTACCTACTAATGTAAGACTTATGTATATTGCGTGGGACACAGAGACCACGGGTTTGCCGCTTATACGCACATCTCCCACCCTTAAGAATATCCAAAAGTATGACACGTGTCGTATCGTGTCGCTCGCCGCGGTAAAGTTTTCGTCGCGTGGTCGCGAAGTTGCATCTTTCCATCGTATAATCAAGCCCGATGGGTATCGCGTAGGTGCGACGGAGATACACGGGATTAGCCATGACTATGCGATGGAACATGGGTCTCCATTTAAAGAAGTCTTTAAAGATTTCTTAGATTTTATTGGACCTATAGAAACCCTCGTGGCCCATAACAGTCGTTTTGATGAGAATGTCTTGTTATCGGAGACGTTGCGCATTGGCATGACTATCCCATCGTTTGACTACGTGTGTACGAACAACATGCACAAGGAGAAGATGTTTAGTCCCATCAAACTCATTCATTTGTACACAAACACATTTGGAGAAGGCTTCGATGGTGCGCACGATGCGTTGAATGATGCGCGTGCGTGTGGGAAGGTGTACCCCCATCTGAAGGAGCGCACCTATAGGCACAAACCCGTGGGTATTTCTCGCATCACCATCAAGGCTTCTGATGTTTCTGGTATCATGGGTATGAGTCAGTTTAAGAAGCCTCAAGATGTTGTTGAAGAGTTGTGGTTGAAGCACAGTCCAGAGACTTTTACGATGAAAACAAAAGAGGAGCGGGCTCTGGATGCTTTGGCGACGTGTCCAGATGTGCGTTGTATCGATGACGTAGAGGCGTCTTGTCTCACTCCAGCTGAAAAGGGATTGGTGAAGGATTATTACAGGAAATCATCATCTACAAAGCCAAGTTCCCAATCATTTCCAGGGACTTTTTACAAGTACAATGTGTGTTGTATAGATGGGACGTTGTATCAAGTGATTGGTAAGGTGGACACCATCAGACAAAATGAAGATGGGTCTCGTACACTTATTGAGATGAAGAGACGAACG
>Ga0222715_10001915_pt1 | contig 19424 bp, 27 predicted proteins | sample C33_9DmetaG_FD_165056 | JGI IMG/M metagenome (GOLD analysis project Ga0222715, IMG submission 165056) | Estuarine water microbial communities from San Francisco Bay, California, United States - C33_9D | ecosystem: Environmental > Aquatic > Marine > Unclassified | place: USA: California... | reverse complement strand
CCCTTTAGGATTATTTAGAGACTATCTTTGTATTATTGAAAAGTTGAGTTAAGAAAAATGCGAGTAACAATTAAAAGAACAGATACAGTAACTAATAATATGTTAGTACAATTTTCAAGCGCTGGTATCGTAGAGCCTCAAGCGGGCGGCACTTTTGCGGGCATCGCTACAGATTGCAGAGAGATTACAGTACTAGAGAATGAAGCAGAGGTTACTTATCAAATTTGCACTCTTACTACTCATGGCTCAGCTATCGCCTCTTTAAGCGGTACTGCTCCACAAAATGGCGGGGCTGCTTATATTAACGGCTCATCAGTAGCTAGCACTGGTGCTAATCAGATCGGGCTAATAGTGCCTCGCCCTTTTCCTGATAATGGCGATTATGTTGATGGCGAGCTTGTAAACGTGGTGCTAACATGAATGATTTTATTTTAAAAGATAATTTTACTTATAGCCTAGTCATTCTCACTATTATAGCGAGCGTAACAGTAGGCTATTTACTCGCCTATCAACCAGTAGATAAAGTATGTGCTGAGTACATTACTGAGTATGATAAGCAAAAGCAGATCAACTCTGAGCTAAATGCTGAGCTCACTAAAACTAAAGCTGAGTGTAAGGCTAAAGCAGTACTAACAGACTGTAATCAGTTATGTGATGAGCGAGTAAAGAAAGCTCTAAAAGATTTTAAAGCGATTACTTGCGAGGATTAGCATGCACTATTTTTTATCATTATTGCTAACTCTATCTACTCCTTTGCTGCCTAACAATATACCGCCATCGGCTATCTATATGGGCAAGGGCTTAGAGTTGGTAGAAACGTTTAAGATTAAAAAGGGGTGGGTTAGCGATAGTACCTATCAAGTCATCACGCCCTACAACTTTATCAGGCTTAAAGGGGCAGTAGAGGGCTCAAGCGATCTCTGCTTATTTGCTGTAGATGAAGCTCTAAAAGAGTGCGAAGCAGGCCTAGATAGAGAGCGGGAGCTATTCTTAAATAGAGAAGTAGACGATCAACTTATTATCAAAAGCTATGAGGCCCGCTTAAATGCGATTGAACTAGAGTTGAGTAAAGCACAAAAAACTAATACTCTGTTAGTATATGTGATGAGTAGCCTAGGCGTTATAGCTGCATCATCTCTTACCCTTTACATAGTGAGTAAATAAATGGATATGAGCGTTATAGATGTAGGTACAGTATTAGCAGTGTTAGGGCTATTCTATAAACTGATAGCTGATAAAGCGGCCCAAGCTGAGGAGATGGGCAAGCTAAAGCAGCAAGTAAAAAGTCTCGAGACTCGAGCGGGCAAGATCGATAATAAGCTCGAATCTATAGATGATAAGCTGGGAAACTTAATAAATGCAGTAACAAGATTAGAGGCTATTCTTGGGCAGAATCAGCAACCTTAAGCGATAACAAAACCCCTCATAACTTTTAGAGGCTTGTTATATAATCGTAAGCACTCCAATCCTCAGGGTGCATTTGCTCTAAAACTTTCAAGCCCTCAGATCGCTTATCATCATCTGTTAGACTGCATACATGAGATAAAGTCTCATGAAAAGCGGGGGCGGCTAATCGAGGGCCATAATGAGCAGGCTCTAATAATCTGAGAGCTGGGTACTCAGTATAAAAAGCAATATGTAGTAACTCTACTTTTTTAGGATCTCTATCCCACCAAAAGTCTAAAGTCTCTTGAGAGCATCTTGAGATGCGGCTTTTAATACACTCGTAAAAAGTAGACTCTAGCTCATCACTATTCATTGTACTGACATCATGCATATAGCGATCTAGAGCACCTCTTACCTCTGCTCTATCTATGTTATGCTCATCTACTACACTCCAAAATTGAGCCTCTGAGCTGAAATCATACAGGGATCGCTTAGAGTTTTTTTTTGCAGTCTCTTGAGCTTTAGGCACTTGCTTAGGGGCGGGCGGCTCGCTGGGCTCAGGGGCGGGCATCGGTTGAGGTGCTCTAGAGCTATGCTTTAGATCATCCTCGCCTAGACTTTGAGCAGTAATAGCAAATCTCTCAGCATCGCTTAACTCCATACTATCAGCTATCTCATCACTGGTATAAATACCGCTTACCGCATCGGGCCATACTGCTCGACAAGCGAGGGCTGTAGCTCGAGCTTTTAACATCTGCTTAGGCATCCTTAACCATGATGAGCCCTTTGCTAGATTCATCTGCTCAGCCATCTGCATAGTAAAAGAATACTTATGTATCTTATCAGAGCCTACTCTTTTACACTCGATAGTACATACTGTATCAGTATATTCTGTAACGTGCATAAAATCGACAAGGCCTGAATTATGACATACACCAGCTAGAGCATCTGCTCTCATGGTGGGCTTGCCTTTGATACAGATACAGTTAATGTATACAAGCCCCATATCAAAATTAAAATTATGACCAAATGCCGCATGACAAAGTACAAGCTCATAGGCTTGATTACGATTATTATTAGTGAGGAGGTTAGCGATCTCAATAGCCTCAGATCTTGAGTGAGGTATCCAGATGGTAGAAGGGGAGCGATTAGTATTTATATTCATGTTCATTATCCTTTGTATTAGTACATCATGTCAGTAGTGCGAGGAAATTCTCTATAAGTTTTAGCAGTCTCGATTTTTAGCTCATAGCCCTCTAGCTCTGTAGAACACCATCTCTTAACTTCAGAGTAAGAAGGGGGCAAGTCTTTACTGCTGATAAGCTGCTGCACTTGGTAAGGCGAGATAGCTGATCTCACTCGATTAGCGCACTCATCAGCCTGAGAGTAAGTACTACCTTGAAAAGCGTATATGATAGAGGCGAGTAGTAGGCTAGACATTACTAGGCCAGTTATAATTAGATCTCTGCTTAGTTGGTTGTCAGGGTGCATATTCATTATCCTTTAGTTTATGCTTAGTTTAAGAAGTCTTGAGCAGTAAAGAACTCAGAGCCTACAAGCGTATTAGCATGATGAGCTAACTGCTGGGCTAAACGATCTGAGCAATTCTGCTTATTATTGATAATGTTAGATAAGTAGTTAGGAGCGATGCCCGCTAAGGTGGCGAGCGTTTTGATCTTGATTAACTCTTTGAGAGTGTTTCTTTTGTGTTCTGTCATTTTTACATCTCATAAATTGATACGATAATTAAAACATTATCTGAGTACTGAGCATGCACATTAAAGAGAAGGTGAGTACGCCAGCATCTACAGATAAACTCATAGTGATTATCCCCATAAACCCATACCTCATTAATATAAAAGTCTGAGCTTTCATCATCTCGATTAAGTAGCTCTTGCATCTGATCTATAATCATAACTCGCCCCTATCTAGCAGCCATACAAGCATCAGTAAGATCAACGTTAGTTAAATCAACATCAGTGAGATCAGTATTTACAAGGTAAGTATATGTGCAATCTGCACCGCTTAAGTTAGCACCGCTTAGATTAGCATTTTCTAAATCAGCATTTTCTAAATCTGCACCGCTTAAGTTAGCACCGCTTAAGTTAGCATCTGAAAGATTAGCACCTTTAAAATCAGCACCGCTTAAGTTAGCACCAGCAAAGTTAGCATATCTTAGATCAGCATTTGAAAAATCAGCATTTGTAAGATCGAGATCAGAGAAGTTAACGCAAGTTAAAGATTTATTAGAGAAGTTAGCAGCCATTTTCATCATCCTTTTAGTTAGCGGCTCTGTAGATGCTGCTTAGTACTTCATTAACAAAGTCTGTTTTGTCATAAGTACCGATGAAGTGATAAGCATTATCAGCAGCATCATACTCAAAGATCATAACATTTTGATGATTACAATTTGTAAAACGAAAGCTGATTAAATCATGTTTAATCATGTAATTCTCAGCATGATTAACAACTTGTGAGAGTGAGTAGCTTTTAATTGTAGTGAGTTTTAATTGCCTAGCCATTTTCATCATCCTTTTCATTGGCGGTTAGTGATACTCAACATGAGCATGTAAAAGAGATAACCTAGTTTTTTATACACGTCAATAGACTTTTTAGAGAAAGCTAAAAAAAGTTTAGAGAAAGCTAAAAAAAGTTTAGAGAAAGTAAAAAACTCTTGTAAATAATATCTCGCTTATATAGTTATGAGTGAGGAGGTGATAACATGACAATAACTGAAAGCATGCTTAGACGTGCTATTATGCAGCGTACTGATCTCAGTGCAGCTAATAAGCTAGTACTACTAGCAATACTCTTAAAGGTGAGCTGGGAGACCTGGAGCGGGCCAGCTACAGTAGGTGAGCTAACAAAATTAGCGGGCCTATCTGAGCGATCTGTACAAGCTGCACTTAAAAAGCTAAACGGTACTCTAATTACTAGATCGTATACTAAAATAAATGGCAGATCTCTACCTACCATCAAGCTACTAACAAGCAGCATTTTAAAGGGGTGCAGATCTTGCGGGGGTGCAGATCTTGCGGGGTGCAAAATATGCACCTCAAGGGGTGCAGATCCTGCGGATAGGGGTGCAGATCTTGCGGATATGGGTGCAAAATCTGCACCCTTACAATATATACAACTCTCTACAATTAATAATACAACTATAGATCAACCGCTCGAGGGGGCTAATGAGGAGGTGTTTTTTATAGATAATCAAGAGCAGATTTTAAATGCTACTAACTGGGGCGAGATAACAGATCAGGTACAAGCTGAGGAGCTGAGAAGTAAAGCTACTACTATTCAAAAGCATCTACAGCTTACAGCAGATCAAAAAGCTACTATTCAAAAGCATGTCAGATTTGAGGGCCATGCTGAGCGGGTAAGAGTAGCTAGAAAACTTCTAAACATTAAACTACTAAAAGGAGGCTATTATGAGCCGATCATCTAACAAGCATAGCTCAGGCATGCAGAGGCTGGGCGATAACCCCGCTCTAAATGCACTACTTCAAACTATCAGTAACAGAGAACGATCTGAGACTAGATCTACAGCTACTCAAGAGCTACTAGACTTTAGACATCTTAATGCTGAGAATTTAGAGACTGAAAATATTATCTATCCCTCCTCTGCTTTTTATCAAGCTAAGCCCCTCCCATACTGCGGGCGGTGTAATAATGGGTGGGTAGCTACTATAAAGGATGGAGCTAGGGCATCTGCTAAATGTGAACACTGCCAGATACCCCGCCAAAGGCTCAGGCGGCTAAACGATCTTAAACTGCCCGCAGATGCAAGAGATAGTCATTTTGCTATGTATGAGTGGGATAGCCCTGAGCAGCAGAAGAAAGTTTTATCTCTGCAAAATTGGATGCTCTACGGCGAGCAAGATAGGCCTCAAAGCCCATCAGCTTATCTATATGGCACTGCGGGAAATGGTAAGACTACTCTATTATACTCGCTCGCAAAGTGGGCTATATTTAATGATTTTAGAGTAATGTATACATCTCATAATCGTACTGTAGATGCAGTAAAGAGATCATTTAACACTAAGAGCTCAGATGCTTTTCTTGCTAACTGGCTTAACGGTGTAGAGCTGCTTTTATTTGATGAGCTATGCGGGATAGGCGGGCGAGCTAATCTTACAGATTGGTACAAAGGATTTACAAGCGATATGATAGGGGCGATCTATGAGGCGTGGGGATCGGGGCAGTTAAGTATCGTGATGACTACAAACCTTACCCCTCGAGAGGTCTATCTTGCTCTAGATCGTAATGATGCGATTATGAGCCGCCTGTATCAGATGTTTGCTGATGCTATACAGATGAAGGGCAAGGATAGGCGAGCACCTTCTAAAGCTCTTAAATCGTGGGGGGTATACTGATGGAAGATGCTAAATATCTAACCCCTCGAGATCTATTTGATCCTGCTATCATTAATGAGGGCTATCATACTGTTTATAGCTATGAGCTGCTACTAGATATACTAGTAAAGGATTACGTCACTCAGATATTAGATACTAGCCCTTTTAATTCAGTATCGCTTAAAACGGTTGAAGTGGAGGCCACATTTAGAGCTAAGCAGTGGTTACGCTACCTGATGGAAGATGCTTTTTATAGAACGTATAGAGGCCCGCTTATTGCGCATACTTGTAAAATGTGCTTAACCCCGATCAATGGTGAGATCGGATTATGCCCAGCTACTGAGTATAAGCAGCGATGCAAAATTAATGCTTGCACCTTCTAAAAAACTGATTTATAAATTGAGCTGAGGTAGTGCCAATCTTTCTTATCTTTAATTTATTTTTTGCTGATAGGTTAGCTTGAGACTACAGATTACTAGCTTTTTTAACTGGTACTACCTCATTTTAATTTACTTGTAATTATTGTGCACTTTGTATTACTTCAATCGTTAATAATGTGAGGTGATATATGAAAACAGTAATTACAATTAGACTAGATAACTCTACACTTGCTGAGATTGCTCAAGCATGCTCTGAATATAACGAAACCAAGAGCACGATGATTAGATACTTAGTAATGAGAGGTCTAGATGAATATAGAAGAGCTAGAGCAGCAGATAAAAAGTGCACAAATGTATTACAACTTTTGGAACTTAAACAGACATCTACCTACAGCCGCTCAGAGTGCTGATTTTTTTGCAGATCGATTAAAGAAACTAAAGGATAAATTAAATGAGTGTAAGCAAAAGTCTAAACAGAATAATACTGATCGGTAATGTAGGCAAGATGCCAGAGCTTAAGCTAACTAAGCAGGGTAAGCAGTTTTTAACTTTCTCACTCGCTACTACTGAGAACTATCAAGATCTTAACCATGAGTGGCAAAAAGATACCCAGTGGCATACTGTCAAGATTTGGAATAACCCCGATTATGCAGCTAGTAGAATTAACAAGGGTGATCTTGTCTGTATCGAGGGTAAGCTAGCTAGCTATGAATATGAAGGGCGGCGGCTATGGGAGGTTAAAGCGAGTAGCTGGCGTAATCTAACCACTGCTAAAAACGATGATGTTATACCGAGCGATCAACTCTTACCGCCTGAAGATAATGTTTATCCTCAGAGTAATGTAGGCCAGCCTGCCTATTGGAAATAATTTTAACCTCAGGGCCATACTATTAATACAGCCCTGAGATCAAAACGGATAATGAATGATTATGAATAGCATACATACTAGCAATAGAGAAGAGTATTATTTTCAGTTTGAGAACTATATACAGAGTAGGCTAGAAAAGTTAGCCGCTCCAACTAAGTTAAGTGAATGCTTAGTAAATGAGCCACCTGCTAAAGAGCTTGTTAAAAAGTTAGCGTTTAAGATTAACAAGGCACAAAGTAAGTTTAGGCTTCTCACAGACTTTAGAACAATATGCGATTTGGTTAATGTTTTTGATGATGATAATGAATATCGAGCTTTAATCGAGTGCAAATGCTGGTATAAACCCGCCTTTAATGATCCTTTAGCTGAGCTTATTGCTAGATTAGATACTGATAAGCCCTGTATAAAAATGCAATGGGATTTACTCGCTAGATCAAATAAGCCTTACCTGATAATTATAGGGTATCACTCTAAATCTTATATAGGTATTGAGATTAATGCTCACAAGATTAGTGATTTAATAGACGAATATCTTATCATAGGTGGCCTAGGTAATAAATTTACGATTCACAAAAGCACTGATGTTTACGTTGAGTACTTTGCAGATATTCTAGAGATTCAAGAGCTAGGGGGAGATATAGGAAGCGCTATAATATCAGATTTATATAATAACTCTACTCTATTAAAGCATGAGTTTATGAACATGATAGATAACGAGCTAGGCGATCAAACTGCTGTAAATTATCACGCCATTAACTGGGCTGATCTCTTGAATTATGAAAGTGAAGACATGAATAAGCGTAAACTAATTACTGATATTGATAACCTTACTCAATATCTAACAGATCGATATTTAGCAGGCGAGAGTACTACTGAGATCAAAGATGATTTAATACAGCAGGGCTATTTAGGGCCAGAGGGCAAAAAGCTGATCTCTGCAAATATCTGTAATTTTGTAGCCCCTAGCAAACTGATAAAAATTGATTTTAGGCCATATTTACAAGATCTAAAGCAGATATTTAAACAGGCTGCACTTAAACAAGAGATTAAGCTACATCTAATTAGCGATGAAGAGGCTTCATTATTAGCTGACTGGTTTAGCAAAACTTTAAAATATAATAAGACAAGCAAAAATACTTATACCAAGTGGTTTCATAATCATTATCAAAACGATCTTCTAGTTGAATGTAAAAAAGAGGCAATAGAAGAGGCTCAGTTAAAAAAGGGATCTCTATCTAAGCAAAATCAACTTGCTCTTAAATATGATAATCAATCTGAGCTCACACTAATTAATCAAAAGCTAGATACTATTATACAGCTACTTACTCAGTCTAATGAGGAAAAATTTAAGCAGCTACTTTTACAGGCGGTTAATAATCTATGAAATTTATTTATAATGACAAAACAGGCGGCGTAGAACTAATTGATTATATGGGCTCAGATGCTACGATAGTTAATGCAGCCCGAGTATCATTTTTAAAAGATAATCGCACTGAGATTAGCGAGCGAGATAAGCAGCTAATTAAATTCTTAGCTGAGCATAAGCATACTAGCCCATTTGAGCATGCAGTTATCACATTTAGATTAACTGTACCCTTGTTTATCAGATCGCAGATCATGAGACATAGAACTTTTAGCTATAATGAGGTGAGTAGGCGGTATACATCTGAGAAGGTTCAAGTATGGGCACCTGATGAATGGCGGGGGCAGCATCCTAAAGATCTACAGTGCTCTAGCGGGGTTATTACTGATGCTACTATAGATGAGATGTATCAGAATAGCGTAGCAGTCTCTTTTAGAGTTTATCAGTCTATGTTAGAGCGGGGGGTAGCTCGAGAGATGGCCAGGGCGGTGCTACCTCAAGGTGTCTATACTACCTTCTACATGACGGGCAATTTACATAACTGGGCTCATTTTCTGAGACTGAGATTAGATAGTCATGCTCAAGAGGAGGTAAGAGTGCTCGCTAGAGCTGTAAGAGATGAGCTAGCTGAGCTGTACCCTCAGAGCATTAATGCTCTATTATAAACGATCATAAACAGAATAGGCGCGCGCGAGATGATTATTAATGGTGATAGCCTCGAGGAGCTAAAGGCCTTACCAGCTAACTCAGTAGATGCAATAGTAACAGATCCTCCTTATGGCCTAGGCAATTTTAGCCCATCTGATATAGCCGATTGTATGGCAGCATGGGCGAGCGGTAAAGAGTGGCAACCTAAGGGCGGCGGCTTTATGGGTAAGAGCTGGGATGCTTTTGTACCGCCTCCTCAGTTATGGCGAGAAGTATTTAGAGTGCTCAAAGCGGGCGGGCATGCTTTAGTTTTTGCGGGTACTCGTACACAAGACCTGATGAGTGTTAGTTTAAGACTAGCGGGTTTTGAGATTAGAGATTGTTTAATGTGGCTGTATGGGAGCGGTTTTCCTAAATCTCATAATATTGCTAAAGCGATTGATCGGCACTATGGGCTAGATGGTGAGGTTGTAGGTATGCAAAAAATGACAGGTACAGCAAGAAAAACAAAAGATGGCCTATCTCATGGTTGTGCTACTGCTGGCTTAAATATCGAGCGAGTAGCTACTACTATTAACATTACAGCCCCCTCATCAGAAGACGCTAAAAAATGGGAGGGGTGGGGCACTGCTCTTAAACCCGCCTATGAGCCGATCATCTTAGCGAGAAAACCGCTAGAGGGTACAGTAGTTAATAATATTCTATTGCATAGGGTAGGTGGGCTTAATATAGATGAGGCTAGGATAGATGCTAGCGATGCTGAGGAGGGGAGGTCTAGGCATGGAGGCGGTTTATCACAAGGTGCAAGTTTTCAGCTCAAAGATAGCAGATCAAGTATGCCTGCGGGCAGATGGCCCGCTAACATCTTGCTAGATGAGATCGCTCTAAAAGCACTAGGGCCAGCGGGTAGATACTTTTATACAGCTAAAGCATCACAAAGCGAGCGAGAGGCGGGGCTAAAGAGCTTTGAAGCTCAGATAGTAAATGATGGTAGAGAAAAAGAGATCGATAACCCATACCAAAGGGGCGTAACTAAGAGACATAATATACACCCTACCGTGAAGCCTATAGATCTTATGCGGTATCTATGTAGGCTGATTACTCCCGAGGGCGGTACAATATTAGAGCCATTTGCGGGCTCAGGTACTACATTAATAGCAGCCCATCTAGAGGGCTACAACTTCATAGGTATAGAAAGAGAGGCTGAGTATGTTGAGATCATCAGAGCAAGACTTAAGCACTGGCAAGGGGCTAGAGATACTGGCAAAGCTGAGAAAGAAGTTGATCGAGGAGTTCAACTCGAACTCTTTAGCTAAAGAAAGCGAAGAGCTATACTATCACATTGAAAGAACATTATTAACGGCACTAGAGGATCATTATGGGCAGATCAAAAAAGAGCAAACAAGTAATCGAGGCAGTGTTAGCAAATCTGAGAGAGGGGCTAACTAAAGAGGTAGCATGCACTCAGGCGGGTATCAGTAGAATTACTTTTTACAAATGGTGTGAAGCTGATCCCGAGCTAGCTGAGGAGGCTCAAGCGGCTGTAGACTGCTCACAAGCGATACTCATTAAAGCAGTAACATCAGCAGCTTTTACAGATTGGCGGGCGGCTGCTTGGATGCTAGAGCGTAGATACCCTGAGCATTTTGCAGCTAAGCGAGATGTAGAGCTAAACGTAAATAATAAAAGCGATGGCTCTGATATAGTTGTAAGCATGATCGCTCAAGCTCAAGCATTATTAATAAGTGAGGAGGCAGAGGGGCTATCTACCTCCTCGGCATCTAACAAGCAATTAGATGAGCCTACAGAGTAACAATAATGAACTTACAACTCAACCCGCTACAGCAAGATATTATAGCTCGCATCATGAGACAAGATGAGATCATAGCGGCTAGGTGTGGATGGGGTAGCGGTAAAACATCAGCTCTAGTTTTTAGCCTGCTCATGGTTAGCAAGTGGCGGCGGGGGGCAAGTAGTTTACTGATTACTGATACTACCCCTCGCTATAATAGTGTGTTAATGCCTGAAATCTCTAAATGGCTCGAGCCGCTAGGCTGGGTTTATAACCATACCTTGAGATTATGGACTGATACTCATACTGGCTCTAGTGTATGGTGTAGATCGTACTTTAGGCCTAATACTCGAGAGGCTACTCATAACCCCCTCGAGGGCTTAAACATCACTAGCGGGGTTTGTCTTATAGATGAGTGCCAAACCCTAAGCGCCGAGGTAGCTCATAAAGCACTAGGGCGATTAAGGGCAGGGCCATCTCCCATCATGATCCTAGTGGGGCTGCCTGTAGCCGATGCTTGGTGGTGTGCTATGAGTGAGCAGGCGGGCTATAACCCTCTGCTTTATACTAGCTATGTTAATGAGGCTAATCTTAGTGATGCCTGGTTTGAGGCTACTAAGCTGCTGCCTCAAGCTGAGCGTGAGGCTATGGTTATGAATAAGCCCGCCCCGCCTACAGGCTTAGTTTATAATGAGTTTACTGAGGCTCATATTATCGAGGGATGGGAGTATCGCCCATCTATGCTAGGTAGGATCGCTATAGACTGGGGTTTTCGTAAACCTTCAGTTTTAATTATGGCCTATGATGAAGAGCTAGAGGCTACTGTTATTTGCCATGAGATCAACCCCGCCGAGGTAACTACTCAGCAGCTTGCTCAGCTTATACTATCTATAGCATGGCCTAGATCGCTACAAGCTCAAGCCCCATCTGCTAGGATATGGCTAGATGATGGGGTAGCTGATAAAGCGGGTAAGGCTCGTAATGACCAAACGGGGGCGAGTGCTTTTAGAGCTATGAGAGCTGAGCCTAGCAAGGGCGGTATCGGTATGCCTCTTAGGAATACATCAGATCCTATCAGAGTAGATATACTAAACGGTATACAGAGGCTAAAGCGAGCCTTTAACTCTAAGCGATATTTAATAACTAAAGAGGTATGGGATAAAGGCGAGCGGGCAAGGGGTAATAGTATCAGAAAAGCCTTGCTTAGTTATGCGTGGGATAAAGATGAAAAGCCTAGAAAAGATGGGCGAGAAGATCCCCTAGATGCTCTTAGATATGACTGCATAATGTTTAACTGGCATGATACCGCCATAGATAAGCGAGCTTATACACCTAGAAAAAGCGGGGGTAATAATGCTAATACTAATAAGCGTAAAGTAAGAGTAGGCGGGGGATCGGTTCAATCTTTTTAAATGAGGTAGTGCAGTGGAGTATAAGGAGCGATACTTAGCGATAGTACTACTAGATCTTATTGGCTCTACTGCCTTTGTGCAGCGAGCGGGAGCTATGAGGGGTGCTAAATGGTTGCAGTATCATGATCGCTTAGCCCGCTCATTAGTCTATAAGTTCTCAGGTAGGGAAATAGATCGCTCAGATGGTTTTCTACTCAGCTTTGAGCGGCCTATAGATGCTGTTAATTTTGCTCTACATTACCAGCTAACCATACCGCCTAAAACTAAGCTAGGTGCTAGGATAGGCATACACTGGGGTAAGATAGTAGAGGTTAAACAAGATGAGCTCATAACGATGGGCGGGGCTAAAGCAGTAGAGCTAGAGGGCTTAGCTAAAAACATAGCTGCTAGAGCTATGAGCCTCTGCGGGGCGGGGCAAGTGCTCTTAACTGCTGAGGCGATGAAGGCGGTTAAGCATAGAACTAACTCATTTACCCCTAAAGGTACTAGATATGCTTTAGCGGGCGAGTATAGATTTAAAGGGGTAAGATCTACTCAGCTTATTTATACAGTGGGTAGCACTATTGAAAGTTTACAGCCGCCCAAGGGTAATGATAAAGTTAAGAAAATAGCAGGGCCTAAAAAGATCAAGAGCAGATTAAGAGATAAGCAGCTTAGAGAGTGGGTATGGTTTTTTATTACTAAACTAGCTCTATTCAATATCTGCTATTTTACTTGGATGGCATGGCCTGTAATCATCTCTAAGCATGCTCGCTTGATGAGCGGGCTAGACTTATATTGGATAGATTATATAATAACATTTATCATGATCTTTGTAGGAGAGCTATGATGAGTAAGTTACAGCAAATTGAGCCCGAAGATGCCAAGGCTAAAAGGGGCTGGTGGTTCTCAGTCACATTTTTAATTATCGTAGTATGTCTTATTTTGTTTCTTAGTTACGTTAAAATAGTAGATGAGAATAGAGATGTACTTGTGGGCATCTTAGGGGTGCTCACTGGCAGTATCTCTAGCATGATGGCTATCGCTAGCGGGCGTGATCCCGCAGAGGTAGAAGAGCTAAAAGAAAAGCTAGGCTCTGCAAATGCTGATAGAGAGGCCCTTATTGCTCGCTTAAGAGATGCTCAAATACAGATGCAGATAAAGCACGATCATCTTTTACAGCTACAGACTGCTATTATAGATAAGCTCAGCTCTATTAGCTCACCTAAGCCCAAGACTGAGAATGAAGTAGAGCTACATCCTGATGTAGAGCGATGGATAGAAAAGTAAAGCTAGGCCTCTACTAAAAAGCGATAGAGAAAAATAAAGGCCTAGCTCACTCGCCCAACATGACACAAAGAACTATATCATGTTTAAGCACCCACAAGCAATTAATAACAAATATTGCTTAATATTAAAATAGTGCTTATACTCTATACAGACTGCTTACATTATCCAAAGGATAGCCATGATAGAGCGTAATCCTAAACATCTCAGAGCTAATACTCCTCGCTTTACTACAAAGGGGATAACGGGCACTCAGCTTAACGGGGGTGCTATAAGCGGTAAAGAGCAAAACCCTAAGCTAACTGGCTTAAATTGGGTACAAGAGGCTGAGGAGATGCTAAGAACTGATCCCATTGTTAGGCGATCTTGGCATATGTTAAGGCAAACTTTACTTAGTGCATCTTGGCGATTTGAGGCGGGTATAGAGGGCGATCCTATAGCTGAGGAGCTAGCTAGATTTGCTAATGAGTGCTACGGCTTTGATGGCTATAGCGGGCAAATGAGTATCAGTTTTGAGGATCAGCTTAGTTATTTATTAGAGTTTATACCGCTCGGTTATCGCTATGCAGAAGAGCTATACAGAGTAGGGCCTGATGCAGATGGTAATATTAAAGTATGGCTAGATCAGTATGCTGATAGAGAGCCCTCATCTCATAACAAATGGTTAAGCAGAGATAGCCAGAGCTTAGATGGGGTTATTCAGAATGTAGTAGGCACTACTTATACCCCCGAGCCTATACCAGCTAACAAGCTCTTACTACTCACTCTAAATAAAACGGGTTCAAACTTTGAGGGGGTGGGCATGCTTAGGCCCGTTTGGTGGTGGTGGCGTACTAAGCAGCGGGCTAGTAACTTAATGTGCATCGGCCTAGATCGCTGGGCTGTACCTACTCCTAAAGTGGTAGTAGATCGCTCGCAAGCTGAGGCGATGGGCCTTACTGATGCTGATATTAATGCTATGGTAGAAGATGCTGAGGCTCAAGCTAGAGCCTTTTTATCTACTGAGCAAAGTTATCTTGTAGAGACTGCTGCTGTAAAGTTTGAGAGCTATGCTGAAACCCCTAATCTATACGCTAGCGGGCCTCTTGATATTATTACTAAATGTGATAGCCAAATAGCCTCAGCTTTCTTAACTCAGTTTGCTGATCTTGGTAATACTGAGACGGGAGCGAGATCAGTAGGCGAGATACATTTAAGCGTATTTAGAAGGGCTGCTATTAATCTATGTGATATAGTAGCTGCTCAAATAAGCGGGCCAGATAGGCGGGGCGGTGGTACTATCGGGCGGCTTGTCAGGTGGAACTATGGCTTTGTAGATCCTAGCAAGCTGCCTAAGTTGGTACATACTGGCTTAGATACTGATGATCTAGCTGAGAGCATGGGCATGCTACCACAATTAGTTACAGCAGGTATTTTAACCCCCGATGATGAACTAGAGCGAGCGATTAGAGAGCGGCTAGGGGCGGGCGATTTACCCGAGGAAGCATCTAGATCAGCTATCGAGCGTACAGCCGCTGCTAAAGGCGGTTTATCTGCATTTGCTGAGCGACTAATAAAGGCTAAGCAAAAATGAAAAAAATTAAAGTAAAGTTAGCTATACCTGATAAGTATAGTCATATAGATTTTAAGCCTCCTCGAGGAGCTCAGAGGGCTGCTAAACGTGCTCTAGCTGTAAGAGCAACTAAGCCCCCATCTCAAAGGGGTATGACATCAGTAGGCATAGCGAGAGCTAGAGATCTCGCAAATGGTAAAACTCTTAGCCCCGATACAGTCAGAAGAATGTTAGCTTACTTTACCCGCCACGAAGTAGATAAACAGGGCTCTACTTGGGATGAGCAGGGCAAGGGGTGGCAAGCATGGCAGGGATGGGGCGGCGATGCGGGTCATACTTGGTCTAGAAAAGTGGTTAATCAAATGAATAGAGCAGATAATAAAACTACATCACTTAGGGCTTATGGCGAGGCGATACAATTAGCTGAGCCTTTGCCCGCCTATGAGATCCCCGATGGGCTTACAATAGGCAAGCCTTTTAAAACCCTTGCACTAGGGCAAGTAAGTTCTAGATTAAATGGCTCAGCTATCGGATCTGAGATAGATCATGATATGCTATCTGAAATGCTAAGAGTATTTAAAAAGAGGCAATATGCTGATCCCGTTATTATTGACTGGCAGCATGCTACTAGCCCATTTAGCGGGGGCACTCCCGCCCCTCCTGAAAGTGGAAATGCTTTAGGCTTGATAGTAGATTTAGAGCTTAGAGATGATGGCCTTTACTGCACTCCCGCTTATAATGAGCGAGGGCTAGAGGTCGTTAAAAATGCGGGCGGTGTTTTGTGGAGCTCTCCTGAGTTTATTGCGGGCGAGGTCTACACTAGAGATGGGGGCGATCCTATCGGCACTGCCCAGCTATTAGCTATAACTTTAACCCCCCGCCCTGCTCAGTCTAATGATAAGATTGATAGGGTACTTTTAAAAGAGAGGATAGATATGATTGAGAATATCGACTCTATGCCTTTAGAAGATCTTAGAGCTATGCTTATCGCTAAAGATGAGATGGTGAGAGAGCTAGAGGATAAGATTAAAGAGATGCAAGCAGATGCTGAATCTAAAATGATCTCTGATGATAAAGTTGAGATCGAGCTAGATACTGAGAAGTCAGATGATGAAGCTGAGCAGATGACAGAAAAAGAAGACGAAAAAAAGAGCTATACTATGAGTGAGCAATTAACTGAGAGCACTCTATTAAGTGAGGTTCAGTCTCTTAGAGAGCAGAATGTTAAACTCTCTGAGCGCCTAGAAGCTATTGAGGCTGAAAAGCGAGCGGTAGAGATGAAGGGTGCTGTAAGTGCTTTGCTTTCAGATGGTAGAATTACACCAGCTGAGGAGGGCGTAGCTAATAAAGCATGGCAGCTTAAAGAGCTACAGCCTGAGTTTTGGCAGATGTTCACTGAGCGCCCATCTAACTCAGCTATCCCTCTCGCTCAAGTGGGGCATGGGGCGAGCGGTGCAGAGATTAGCAAAGCTACTCTTGATCTTGAAGTTAAAAAACTAGCTGCTGAGAAGTCTATTACTTACTCAGAGGCTCTAACTCAATTTAGAACTAATAACCCTGATTATTATAATCAAGCCTTTGGAGGTTAATATATTATGTCAAATATTATTGTAAGTTTTGTAGCCGCAGAGGCTATTACTGAATTTGCTCTAGTATCAGTAAATGGAGATGGTAAGATCGTTATTACTAGTGCTGCTACTGATAATAGCTGCGTAGGTATTGCCCAGCGAGCTTGTGCAAGTGGTGACTCAGTAGAGGTACTTGTAAGCGGCCTATCTCGAGCCATCGCAGGCGGCACTATCTCGCCTGAGACTATGGCCCTACTCATGGTTACTACAGGCGGTAAGCTAATCGCTTATGATGCTGCTATTGATAACTACTCTGTAGCTAGAGCGATCCCTAATATCAATCAAACTGGTGCAGTAAGCGGCGATCAATTACAAGTGATCTTTAACGGCCCTAGCAATCTTACAGCATTAACCCCATAATAAGAGGAGGCTAAATAATGGCAAGTTCATACTCAAATTTACATCCTGTAGATCAGATTCTAACTGGTCTAGTAGCTGAGGCAGTGCCCAGCGATAATCAGCTAATTGCTGATAAAGTACTCGAGACTATCAAGATCCCTGAGCGTAGCGGTACACTATTACTAGAAGAAACTCGTAACTTTATGGGAGCGGGTGCAGGTCTAGATCTTGAAAGAGCAGCGGGGGCATCTCGCGCGATGATCGGCGGCTTTGATCGCACATCTCAGACTTTCATGGCTAAGATCTACTCAGCATCTGATAATATTGCCATGGAGGATATTTTTGACTCTCAATATCCAGGCTCAGAAGAGGCCCGTATTGCTCGCAAAGTAGCCCGAGTACTTAAGCTAGCTAGAGAAAAGCGAGCGGCTGATCTCCTCTTTAATGAGACTGCGGCTACTTTTAATACATCTGCTGCTTCTGCTGCTTTTAGTGCTTCTACTGCTGAGCCTTTAAGCGAGCTATTTGATCTAAAAGATACCGTTTTTGCGGCTGCTCATGGTATCAACCCCGATACTCTTATTTTAGGTAGAGCTTGCTTTAGAGCACTTGCTAAAAATGCTGAGGTCAGAGGCTTTGTAGGTACTCTAGCTAATGGCGTGGCTAGTGGTAATCAGATCCTAAATGATGAAGCGGTGCTACAAGTATTAAGAGATGTTTTAGGCATCCCTAACATTTACGTAGGGCAAGCTCTACAAGATACAGCTATTGCAGGTCAAGCAAGCTCTGAAAGTGCAATTTGGAGCGGTAGCAAGGTCTTTATGGGTATCTTAAGAGGTGCTGATGCAGTAGTGCAAAAGTCAGGTAATGTAAAGGGCATGCCAGTGGCTGCACTCAATTTACAATACTCTGATCTTGTAGCTGGTCAATATGACTCTTTAGACAAAACTCGCCGCTATGTATGGGGTGAAGAGGTTAACTCTTTTCATGCTGTAGATGGTACTTTAGGCCATGTTTTGACAGGCTGCTAAGATCATGCTTTGTTCTCAGTGTGCTACTCTTACTCTATTAAATGAGGGCGGCGATGCTGATGAGATCGCTATTAAAGATCTCACTCAGCAAGCTAAAGACGCTAGCGGGGAGATGGCTACACTGATTAGAGCGAGGCGAGATCAGCTTAGAGCTGAGGTACAAGCTGAGCGAGCTGTAGAGCGGGCTTTTAAAAAAGCTCAAACTGAGCTTATCAGCACAATAAAAAAAGCAGTAGAGAGCTTAGGCCCTCAAGCTGTTTTAAATGCTAATGACGATCAACTTTTAGAGTTATTATTAGCGAGCGGTTTAGATGAGACTGTAGATACATTTATAACTCATCAGCAAACTATTAGAGATGCAGTAGATAAGACGCTACAAGCATCTAATTTAGATTTATCAATAGTAGGTGCTCAAGTGGATACTTTGGGAGCTCAAAACATTATTGATATATTTGAAGGCTTAATCTTGAGCTCTGTAAAACAGAGCATGAGAACTAGCCTAACTGATCTACTAGTTAACGTGCCCTTAAATACGGTTATGAGCAATTTGCAAAAAAACATGAAAAAAGCTGAGGGCAGGCAGTTAACAGAGATTAAAACTAAACTAAGTCAATATGGGCGATCTATTACAGCCCTCGCAGCAGAGGCCGCAGATATAGATCACTTCTTATATACTGGGCCTAATGACGGTATTACTAGGCCTTTTTGTGATGCTCTAGTTAATAAAGTAGTTACCTCTCAGCAGATGAGGCGGCTAGATAACGGGCAAGGGCTTAGTGTAATTACAAGCGGGGGCGGCTATAATTGTAGGCATAGCTGGTCACCTGTAACCCAAGGCTTTATAAAAGCTGCTAATCTTAAGCTAGCTAGCTCTAGCGATATTAACAAAGCTAACCAATAGGAGACAAAATGAGAAAAGCTATAACAAATAAAAACTATCGCTTTATATGGTCTCCTCAGCTCCCCATCTCAGGCACTGCTACACTGAGTATAGATACAGCTACAGCAGTGAGCGAGAGCCTTACTCGCTTTACATCTGATCTTACTGTTACTGCTATTGCTAGCGATAGACGTACTCTAACTCTAAGCTCAGCCCCCGCATCTTATTATCGAGAGCAGCAGGCGGGCTTTATTGTGACTGAGCATGATACTTATTATGCTGTAAGAGTAGTAAGGCTAGGCGGCACTACTGCTATATTAGCTGAGCCCCTACCTCGAGAGATTGATCTAAGCGATAATGCTACCCTTCATCTACCTACTAGCTATGTAGATATAGATAGCTCAGTTATGGCTACAAGTGGTTTTTACACTTGGCGAGTAGATTATACTCAATTAAACATGAGCCAAGCAGAGCAAGAAAAAGGCCTACTTAAGATCACCCCCCGCCCTTTTGATACTGGGCTAGAT
>Ga0222715_10001913_pt1 | contig 19433 bp, 19 predicted proteins | sample C33_9DmetaG_FD_165056 | JGI IMG/M metagenome (GOLD analysis project Ga0222715, IMG submission 165056) | Estuarine water microbial communities from San Francisco Bay, California, United States - C33_9D | ecosystem: Environmental > Aquatic > Marine > Unclassified | place: USA: California... | reverse complement strand
TGGGCAGCAATCTATTAGTGGTACAAGTATGGCAACTCCGCAAGTGTGCGGTGTGGGTGCTTTACATTTACAAGCAGACCCTGCATTAACACCAGCACAATTAAAACAAAAACTAGAAGATAATTCCCCTGCTGTAATGTTTACAACTGGCTCAGATACTGATTATAATGCATATACTACTAGCATTATGGGCTCTGCAGGTAAAATTTTGTATAACAAATATAAAACAGACGAAGCACACAAATTCGAAGGAAGCGTTACCATTACAAACTTAGGTATCGCATAAATACAGTAGAGGAACAAATATTATGGCATTATCATTTCCAAACAGTCCTTTAGTAGGAGACCAATATACAAGCGGTGGCGTTACATGGCAATGGAACGGTACAACTTGGGATATCGTTATCTCTGGTGGAGTCGGTGGAGGCGGTGGTTCAAGCCTATCATTTGCTACTATTGCAGTATCGGGACAAGACAGTGTTTCAGCAGACAGTGCATTAGATACATTAACTTTAGCTGCTGGGTCAGGAATGACTATTACTACAAATGCTAGTACAGATACAATTACACTAACATCAAGCGGCGGTGGAGGCGGAAATATATTTTCAACTATCACAACTGATACCGGTGCAGATGTTGTAGCAGATGCTTCAACAGATACATTAACACTTACAGGTGGAACAAATATTCAATCAGTCGGCGATGCAGCGTTAGATAAAGTAACGTTTGATATGATTCCTTTTTCAATAGACTTTTTGTCAGACGTAGACACTACAACAACAGTACCAACAACAGGACAAGTTCTAAAATGGAACGGTACATCATGGGTACCAGGTGTTGATAGTACAACAGGTGGTGCAGGTACTGATGCAGATACACTAGATGGTTTTGACAGTTCATACTATTTAAATTATAACAACCTAAGTAACAAGCCTAGTTTGTTAGCACTTACAGCTCTAAGCATTGGTGCTAATGCAACAGCATCAGGTAACGGCGGACTTGCATATGACAATGCAACAGGTGTTTTTACATACACGCCACCTAATCTTTCAAGTTTCTTAACAAGTGTAGCATTTACTGACATAACAAGTAAACCAACTACAATTGCAGGTTACGGAATTACAGATGCTTTCGATGGAGCATATGGCTCACTTACAGGTACACCAAGTATTCCATCAAATAACAATCAGTTAATTAACGGTGCAGGATATATTACAGGAATTGGTTCGTTGTCTATTGATGCACTAAGTGATGTTGACACAACAACTGCTGCACCAACAAGCGGACAAGTACTTTCTTGGAACGGCAGTAACTGGGCACCTTCAGCATCAGGCGGTGGCGGAGATGTAAACCAAAATGCGTTCTCTACTATTATGGTAGCAGGACAAAGTGATGTTGTAGCAGACAATCCAACTGACACACTAACACTTACAGCCGGTACAAACATTACACTTACAACAGACGCAAGTGGCGATAGTGTTACTATTACAGCATCAGGTGGCGGAGCAACAGACTTTGACGACCTAGGTGATGTAACATCAGCAGGATTAAAAGTTTCAGATATTTACTTGCCAGCAATTACACAATTAGTTGTTGCTGCTGTAGGTACTTCTGCTTACACATTTGACCAGTACACTGGTAATAATCCTACAATTTATGCAATTAGCGGAACAACGATTGCATTTAACTTACAGGGTGTTTCAGCAAGTCATCCATTCCAAATTCAAGATGCTACAAGTTCAGCATATGATACGGGTTTAGTACACGTATCAGATACTGGAACAGTAACTACAGGTTCTAGTGCGAATTCGAAAACTGGTGGAGTATTGTATTGGAAAATTCCTGCAGGACTATCAGGTGGTTACAGATATCAATGTACTAATCACGGTGCTATGGTAGGTTCAATTACTATTAAGAGCTTCGCTACAATCTAACACTTATTATCTTTTAATCTTTTATCAAGCATTTTTCTAACAACAATAATGTCCTGACGTTGTTCTGTTGCCTGTGTCATAGCTTTTGCATCAAATGCAAGATTAGCATGAGCTTCATCTAATTTTTTTACTACATTAATAAGTTTTTCAAGTAGACCGTTGCATTGCGCTCTTTCTACTTCGTCAGACACGTTTTTGATTCTTTCGTGAAAATCTTTAACGTCTTTTTGAAATCTAGGTTCTTCAGATAGTACTAACATCTTTGTGTAACTCCAAAATAGTTTCTATTTTTGTTCTTATTAGATTATTATTTAATGTGTTCCTAAGCCCAGTATGTAAGTTCTTGGGTAAGTAATTTAAATCACACCAACTTATTGTATTTGCTTTTGTAGTTAAAAATTCTTTCTTTACTAAACAAATATAAGTTCCGTATTCAAAACCTTTATCTTGACTCAGATACAATTCAATAGGAACAATTTTACCTTTAGAAAAATCTTCTTGCAATGCTAAACTGTCATCAATTACAGAAGTTTTTCTTGCAAACGTAGGAACAGACCACTTTTCATTCTCTAAGATTAGTAGTATTCGTTGAGTGTCTGTTGACAGATATAGTATTCCAGCTCTCTTTTGCATTAAAATACTTATGCTGGGTTAGGGTCAATTCTCCAATAACCTGGCGAGTATTCACCTTCGAATGATTTAAGCCATTCAGTACCCGTCCATTTATATTGGATGCCTGTTTTTAAGTTTTGAAAATATGTTGGATTTGCTAGTGTGTTTGGATCAGCTAATGTAACCCAATCTGTACCATTCCATTCAATAATTGAATTTGCAACAATAATAGGATCTTCCCCAGTTGATCCTTTCCATGCATCTGGACCATCATAGGCTTCGTTGTATGGAGTTTCTCTGTAACTTTGTCCAACATTATCACTATCGTTAATATTATCAAGTACTAGGTATCTTGTGCCTAGTGGTATTGCTGCGTAACTTCCCCATTTCTCAATAGGATTAAATTTATAAGGATCAATGATAGCGTCAACAGTAGCACGGGCAGCAATGCCATTCACAGTTGAAGCAATAGTAGTGTTACTTGGAATAGTATCTTGATCAAATGTTATTAATAATACTTTAGGATTAGAAGGATTAACAGCATACGATCCAACCATTTCAAATCCTGTAGGCTGTTTAAAGTATATTCTTGCTCCGGCTTTAAATCCGCCTAATCTATCTAATACACCATTCCAATCAATTTCTGTAGTTTTACTTTTTTGTTCTTTAACGTCAAGTCCTAATGCATTTACTGCTTCGTCATCATCTACAATGGTTAAGTCATAATCGTATGGTTGATTGTTGTTTGACTTGAATAGTAACACACCATAACGTGCATTTATATATTGAGTAGATTGTGCTGTTGTAGAATCATAAATTAAGTCATTTAGATTTGTTACATCACCCGACTCAGTAAATATGTTTGCAATAACACTTCTAACAACACCAAGTTTTTTAACTTTAGTTGGCGGAGAAATGTATATTGGCATTGTAAATTCTAGTGTGCATACATCAATATCGTCGTCAACTCCTGTAGGCACTGCACGTGATGTAAACTGAGTTGATTCTAAATTAATTACACTTAAACTAGTCCAATCAATGTAGTTGTCTGTTGTTTGAATAGCCATAGATGGATTAAACAACACTAATATTTGTTCTAGTATTTGTAATTTTTGATCTGTATTAGAAGTCCAAATATCTGCTTTCATTGTTAAGATAAAAGGAGTAGGCATAAGTCTTTCAACAGTGTATGCGTTACCTTGTGCGCCTGTGTAGTTAGGCTCACCTGTGACTGCGTCAAATGTAAAGTCTCTTTCTCTTACACTCATTTTACTAACAAACGAAGGATCAGTTAAACGATCTCTGTCAATTTGCAATCCTGAAATGTAACAAGACATACGAGGAACAGTAGGTAACTTGTTCTCAGAATTTTCTCTGATAATTGAAGCAACCTGTCTTGTAAGATCGCCATACATAACAGGAATTGTTTGCTGAGTTTTATCACCTGCTTCATATTTAAAGCCTATGAAAGCTCTCATAAACTGAGTTACATATCTTCTTATTTGTCCGTCGTAAAAGAAATCCATTAATCGTCTGCCTTGGGTCTAAGAGCTTTACTCAAACTCTGTTTTTCTGAAACTTGTTTGCCACCTATATTATTAACTGTTGTATTGTTAATAAATGAATCCTTACCTTTACTTATTGCAGGATCGTGTCCAGCAAAGTCTTTACCTGCACCTACTTGACTTGGACCTAAGTTACTTCTTGTCATTCTTACATCATCTTCAGTTTTTCTCCAACGTATTCCGTCAAATCTAAACAAGCGTGTAGGTTTGTAATCAGTACGTAAGTGAAACTGTCCTTCGATAGGATTGAGAGGAAATGCTATACCTTGTGTAAACGGTGCACCATTTTCTGGTAACCCGTCACCAATTAGATAACCTTTATATGCATTACCTTCTGGTGTTTGGTATGCAGTGTCAGCGGTAATAGACATATAAACTTCGTTACCGTTGTCATCAAGTAATGTATTACCATCTTTGTCTGTACTAGGAATTAGTAAGTCGTCACTATCAGCTGTAACAAGTTCTGTGTTACCTTTATTGTCAGTTTGCATAGTATAGAATCTACTAGTGTCATAACCTGACTGTGGTGAATCCGCTTCAGCTTGATCAAGTACTGCTTGTGTAACTTGCATTTCTTTTTCATACGTACTCATAATATCTTTGAGTGTATCTGCAAGTTTATAGTAGGTTGCATTAGGTGGTTCAACACCACTAATTTCTGATATAACTTGATACTTCTCACCGTTAGGAGCAATAACTATATCGCCTGGGAAGTAAGTTGAATCAGCATTCCAAGTACCTTTTAGTGCTTCTTTGTCTGCAATGCCATCTAAAATTTGTTTGAATTCTTGTGAATCTACTAATGGTTTACACTTTGCTCTATACAAGTGTGGATACCATGTATTTGAAAATCCTTCTGCTGCACGATTAACATCTTCAATTACATAAAAACGTTTTAGTGCATAATTTAAATCATTAAGAGCATGTTCGTCATCTAAGTGAGGCAATTCAATAACATCGCCTGACATAATTTTTCTACCTAGTTTTTCGACAGTATCATTAATATGAAATGTAATAAACACTGTATCATTTTGTAGAAATAAGCCAAACTGACTTAGATTAAAATCAATGTCTTGTACATTGTATACACCACGTAATCTATAAATATCTGGATCATACTTGCGATCTCTATTTTCTAAGAACAGCATATCCTGAATATTTGTAGGATCATCTGCGCTATATGTTGGTGTTGATGGTGTATTTTCTTGTGCGTTTCCTGGGCCTATGTACTTGTGTACTAAGACATCGGTACCGCCCACTTGGAACATTTCCCAAACGGTTTTATCTTGAAATTTGTAATCGTTCCCTTTTTCGGGTCTATATAAACTCAGTCTTGGCATAGTATAAGTATTTACCTAAAGTTACGAAAGGCATAAATACTTATATGAGCCAAATAGAAACAGCAAAACAAGAAGTATTCGACTATTGTAAAGCAATGCTAGGCGATGGAATGATCGACGTCGAGCTAGATCCTATTCACTATGATACAGGACTAAAACGTGCTTTGGGTGTTTTTCGACAGCGAAGCGACAATGCCGTTGAAGAAAGTTACATAACACTTACGCTAGAAAAAGATAAGAACGAATATACTTTGCCACATGAAATACAGCAAGTGAGGCAAATATATAGAAGAAGTGTTGGTAGCAGAACAGGTAACGGTACAGGCGGTACAGTGTTTGAACCTTTCAACTTAGCATACACTAATACATATTTGTTGAGCTCAACTAACATGGGTGGACTTGCAACTTATGAATTATTTGCACAGTACCAAGAACTTGTTGGAAAGATGTTTGGATCATTTATTAATTTTACTTGGAATCCTCAAAGTAAAAAGTTAATTATTATGCAACGTCCAAGAGGAGAAGAACAAGTACTTCTTTGGGCATATAATGAAAAGCCTGATTATACAATTTTACAAGATGTATATGCAGGGCAATGGATTAAAGATTATACACTAGCTAACTGTAAAATTATGTTAGGACAAGCAAGAGAAAAATTTGCAAGTATTGCAGGGCCACAGGGCGGTACAGCCCTAAACGGACCATCGTTAAAAGCAGAAGGTGCAGCAGATTTAGAAAGACTTACAGTGGAACTTACAACTCAAGTTCCAGGTGGTCATGGCTACAGTTGGGTTATAGGATAATGAAAGCAGACGAATTTATGTGGGAAGGCGAAGAACTATACGACGGTATGGTTTGGGGCAGAGGTAAGTCTACTGCTAGAGGTGGAACAGTCAAGATGAAGTTCCGTTGTCCATCAGGCCCACGCAAAAGTAGGCAAGTATCACATCCGTCCAAATGTTGGGATCATCCTAATATTGCACAAGCACAGCGTATGAAAACTACTCGTGCTAGAACTGGTCCTCAGCAGGCCAGACGTCAGTCGCGTACCAAAAATATCAATACAGCAACTCGTTTGGTAAGAAGACTTAATAAATTCAAATAAAATACTTGACATTCGATGTTTATCCTAGTATACTGTAAAGTATATTAACTAGGAGAGCATATTTGTGATTATTGGTGTATGTGGTTTTATCGGTAGCGGCAAAGACACTGTCGCTGACTATCTAGTAAACTTTCATGAATTTAGAAGAGAAAGTTTTGCTGATACATTGAAAGATGCAGTTGCATCTGTGTTTGGATGGGACCGAACTTTACTTGAAGGAAGAACAAAAGAAGCACGTGAGTGGCGTGAAGAAGTAGATCCTTGGTGGGCAGAAAGACTAGGAATGCCAACGTTAACACCGAGATGGGTATTACAATATTGGGGTACTGAAGTATGCCGTAAGAGCTTCCATGATGATATTTGGATTGCTAGTTTAGAGAACAAAATACGTAATTCTAAAGATGATATTATTGTAAGTGATGTTCGTTTTCCTAATGAAGTAAAAGCAATTAAGAATCAAAATGGTAAGATGATATGGGTACAACGTGGACGGTTACCCAAGTGGTATGACACAGCACTTGAAGCAAATGCAGGTAGAAACATAGCAATCAATGAGCTAAAAATACAGAAAATACACGCTTCAGAATGGGCTTGGGTAGGTACTAAATTTGACCATATTATTCACAATGATATGAAAATTGACGACTTATATAACGAAGTAAAAGCTCTAGTAGTCAGCAGTTAAGTCGCCCTGTTTCCATTTAATACCTTCTTTAGAAAGCACAGAAATACAGTTAGCACACACTGTCTTTAGATTGCTGGGCCTGCAGTTGTCTAGGTTTCCATCTAAGTGAAGTACTCTAAATACCTCAGGATGTGGTGATTTAAAACCACATTTATCACATGCTGACTTTTGTTTATATCCAGCACGAGCCCATCTAGGCACACCTGTGTATTGTCCGTGACTATTACAAACTTCACATAGATTCCTATAGTAGGTCTTCTTACCTTTCTTATAGTTAACAGCACGTGGCCGTAATCCGCACTTACAAAGAGGTCTCATGCTAGTATTTACACCTTTTCAACCCCTTTTTCTAATGGTTAAACCAGGTAATTTCTATAAGATGTGCTAAATACAATTGCAACAAGTTTACGTAATAGACTGATACGAACATATTACCAGGAGATAAAAAGATGGCATTAACATCACCAGGCGTAGAAGTAACAGTAATAGACGAGTCGTTTTATACCCCAGCAGAGCCTGGTACAACTCCTCTAATTGTTATTGCTTCATCGCAAGATAAATTAAACGCAGCGGGAACGGCCACAGCAGCTGGAACGCTAAAAGCTAACGCAGGTAAAGCATATAAAGTTACCTCACAGAAAGAATTAGTAGACCTTTTTGGTGTACCAACATTCAAAAAGACAGCGAGCAACACTCCAATACACGGAAGCGAATTAAACGAATATGGATTGCTTTCAGCATATTCATTACTAGGCGTTTCAAATGCAGCTTTTGTTGTACGTGCAGATGTTGACTTAGACGAATTAGAAGGTTCTACAACTGCTCCGGGAGCGAATCCAGCAGACGGAAAGTGGTGGATCAACAGCGGTTCAAGTGCTTTTGGAATTCAAGAGTGGAACGGAGCAGCAGTTACCACAACAGGTGGACAGAAGTTTGCTTCTAAAACACCTATCGTATTAACAGACGATGATGCATCAAAAATTGATAATGGTGCACCTAAAACATCCGTTGGTGCTATTGGCGACTACGCAGTAGTATTTGAAACAGTTGATGGAAGCGGTTCATTTAGTGCAAGTAAAGAAAATGCAACTATGTGGTACAAATCCTCAGGAAATGGTTCAACTGTAACACAAGGTTCTTGGGTTAAAGTAGGTAGCAATGATTGGACAGCTAGCCATCCAACAATTGTTGGTACTGCATTTACAGCAAGTTCAGGAAACTTTACTATTAATGGAACAAATTTCCAAATAACTGGCACATTAGATGACCTGGTAACATCTATTAACGGTTCCATTACAGAAACACAAGGTATTGTTGCAAGAAACGTAAGCGGAAGACTTTATCTTTATTCAGATGGTAGCTTAGATGATGGAATTGGTGATTCGTCCAAATCAAATGCTATTATTATTGATGACGGGTTAAGTGGTGTAACGGTTACTTTTACAGACTTAGGTATTGCAAAAGGAACATATTACGGACCAGAACTACACATTGCACCACATACAAGTGTTCCAGAATTTAAAATTGGAGACACAACACCACGCCCAACAGGAAGTGTTTGGGTTAAAACAACTGAGCCAAACAGCGGCGCACGTTGGAGAGCAAGTAAGTGGTCAGCAGCTACTCTTTCATGGGTATCATACACTGCACCATTATATGCTAACAACTCATCTGCACTTTATACATTAGATAGAGCAGGCGGTGGTGTTAACATTCCAACTGATAGTTTATATGTACAAACTAACGCAGAAGAAAATAGCGGTTACGATACAACACCAATGACTGCTTCTTTCAGAGTGTTTAGAAGAGCTGCAACTGGAGTAACAAAAATTACTTCAGCAGTAGTAGACGCAAGTACATTTACTGTAGGTAGCAACACATTTACAATTGCAGAAAGTGTTAAAACTTCAGCAGCACTAGCAGCTGGTGTTAGCGTGAGCTTTACAGCAGCAGGTAATGCAGCAGATGCAGAATTAATGGCAGGTGCTATTAACAGCGCAGGCTTTGATAACATTCAAGCAGCAGTAACAAGTTCAAACACAGTAGAAATTATGCACAAATTGGGCGGTGATTTTAGAATTACTGATGGAACTAATACTCCAATTGGCGGCGCATTTACTGCATTTAATATTAACACAGGTTTAGGAACAGCAAACTTTTACACTGCACCAACAGGCGCAAGTGAAAACTATGTTGCTTCTAACTGGAAGCCTTTAGCAGCAGATGATTTTGCAGCATCAAGCAATGCTCCATTAGCTGAACCAGCAGATGGACAACTTTGGTACAATCCAGAGTTTAGTGATGTTGACATTATGATTCATAATGGTACTACTTGGAAAGGTTATCAAAATTATAGTGCAGCTTATGCTAACTGTTCACCAGCTGGACCAATTGTTTCAGCAACTGAGCCAAAAGCATCATCAGGTCAAAGCGATGGTACTGCACTAGTAGATGGAGACCTTTGGATTTCAACTGCAAGTTTAGAAGACTTTCCAACAATTTACAGATGGGACGGTAATAACCTAGCATGGGTACTTGTTGATAAAACAGATCAAACAACAGAAGACGGTGTATTGTTTGCAGATGCACGTTACGGTCTTGCAGGTGCTACTGGTAACACAGCAGCAACTATTAAAGACTTACTAACTAATGACTACTTAGATCCAGATGCTCCAGATCCAGCACTATATCCAAAAGGAATGTTGCTATGGAACTTACGTAGAAGTGGTGGTAACGTTAAGAAGTACAACAATAACTACATTGACTTAACAGCTGACAACACACGCTTTGGAGACGAAGCAATGTCAGGTTATGCTACAGACAGATGGTCTACACACTCAGGCAACCAAGAAGATGGTAGCGGATCATTTGGTAGACATGCACAGCGCATGGTAGTTGTACAAGCACTTAAATCAGCAATTGATACAAGCTCAGAAATTAGAGATGAAGAAACAAGAAACTTTAACTTAATTTCATGTCCTGGATATACAGAAACAATGAGCAACCTTGTTAACCTAAACATTGACAGAGGCTTAACAGCATTTGTTATTGGTGATACACCATTAAGATTAGCAAGTGATGCAACTTCATTGTTAGCATACGGATCAAACAGTGCATTGGTTGTTGACAACAGCGACAAAGGACTGGTTACATACGATGAATACTTAGGTACGTTTTATCCAAATGGATTTACAACTGACTTAGGTGGCGCAAACGCAGTTGTTCCAGCATCACACATGATGATGAGAACTATTGCACTAAGTGACCAAGTATCGTTTCCATGGTTTGCTCCAGCAGGAACAAGACGTGGTGGAATTAGCAACGCTACATCAGTAGGATACATTGATGCAGCAACAGGCGAATTCCAAACAGTTGCACTTAATGAAGGTCAAAGAGATACACTGTACGGATTAAAAATTAATCCAATTACATTCTTTAACGGTGTAGGACTTGTAAACTACGGACAAAAAACTAGAGCAAGAAATGCAAGTGCTTTAGATAGAATTAACGTAGCACGTTTGGTTGTGTACTTAAGATCACAACTTAATAAACTTGCAAGACCATATATCTTTGAACCAAATGATAAGATCACGAGGGACGAAGTTAAACAAGCAGTTGAGTCATTATTACTCGAGCTTGTAGGCTTAAGAGCTTTATACGACTTTGCAGTTGTGTGTGATGAAACTAACAACACGCCAGCAAGGGTTGACAGAAATGAACTTTATGTTGACATTGCTATCGAACCGATTAAGGCGATTGAGTTTATTTACATTCCATTGCGTGTCAAGAACACAGGAGAAATATAATGCCTATTACATCACTTAACAACTTTGGAGTACCAACAGACGCAGGCAACCAAGTGCTCTTGATGCCTAAACTAAAATATCGCTTTAGGGTGACACTTTTAGGATTCGGTGTTAGTGCTGCAACAGAACTTACTAAACAAGTTGTAGATGTTTCAAGACCAAAAGTAGGTTTTGAAGAAATGCAGTTAGACGTGTACAACTCAAAGGTATTCTTAGCAGGTAAGTATACTTTTGAAACACTAACATTAAACTTACGTGACGATGCTAGTGGCTTTGTACAGAAACTAGTCGGCCAACAGGTCCAGAAGCAGTTCGATTTTGTTGAACAAGCATCTGCTAGATCAGGTATTGACTACAAATTCTCAACTAAAATTGAAGTACTAGACGGTGGTAACGGTGCTAGTGAAAACGGAGTAAGCGTATTAGAAACAGCAAACATGTATGGTTGTTTCCTAACTAACGTAGACTACGGTGACGCTAACTACGCTACTAACGAAGCTATGCAAGTTGCACTTACTATACGTTTTGATAACATGGTACAGTGGGGCGCAGGCGAGCAAGGCGTTGGCGTTGGTATTGGCGCAAACGTTGGCAGAACAATTGGTGAATCTACTACAGGTTCTTCAGGCGCTCAAGGCTAAGAGATTTTACAATCAAGTAGAAGAAGCCCGGTTTATTTTCCGGGCTTTTTTTATGGCTAAATAATAGTATGGCAAATAAATTCACAAGATTCTTAGGCGATTTCGCAACAGGGCTTACCCAACCTAAAGGTATCATGGGTAACTATACCCATGCCACAAGACTGTTTATTGATAACACAATGCGTCTTGCACCTAAGACTAAATTTAATTATTATGTTAGATTTGAAATGGATCCAACGGCTGTTAAGGCTGCTAACTTTAAAGCCAAACACGCTGAAGAAACAGGACTACTAGTTAAAGGTGTAGACTTGCCTAAGTTTAGTTTCCAAATGGATACACTAAACCAGTATAATAAAAAGCATAACGTTTACAAAAGAATTCAATACGATCCTGTACAGTTTACTATGCATGATGATAACCAAGGTGTTATAAGTGCTATGTGGGCTTTGTACTATGGTTATTATGTTGCCGATAGGAATAATCCTACAGCAGCATTTGATAGAGATCAATATAGAAACAAAGATACTAACAACTATGCATTTGGTTTTGATAACGGATCAACTTCGGACTTTTTTAAATCTGTTACTATCTACACAATGGGACGTAGACGCTTTGTTGGATACACACTAGTCAATCCAAAGATTCAACAATGGACAGCAGGTGGAATGGATTATGCAGCAGGGTCAGAAACTGCTGAAAGTTCAATGTCATTACAATACGAAGCAGTACAGTATACAGCAGGTACAGTAAGTCAAGGTTCACCTAAAGGCTTTGCAACATTACATTATGATACAGTTTCATCCCCACTAGGAGTTGCAGGTGGAGGAACAGGATTATTACTTGGAGAAGGTGGTGTACTTGATGGACTTGAATCTATATTTGGTGCTATCGGTAATGGTAGTGCATTTGATAGTCCTAAGTCATTTTTAGGTACAGCAATTGCCGCAGTTAACACATTTAAAAATATTAGAGGATTAAGTAAAGAATCTATTCTAAATGAAGGTGTTAATATTTTAACAAGCCCGGGCGGCATACAACAAATTTCAAATACAATATCAGGCGTAGCAGGAACATTCTTTCCAAAGAATGATTCAGCCAACGGAACGACAACAGCACAGAAAAAGAAAACTAGAAGTAATATATCTAACAGTTCATCTTTTGATCAAGAATTTGCTGATCAAGTTTCAGCACAGAATCAAGGATTCAACTAATGGCACAAACTAATTTACCACCAAAGGAAATACAAGATAGTGCAGCACGTACTCGACTGTACTTTGATCAATACGGTAAAGAACCTTTACAATATAATGCTGTTGACTATGATGCAGCAATTGGATTTTTTAAATTAAAAGGTTTCGACGATAGTGCAGCATCAGTTGTTGCATCAGCATTATTAAAACAGGCAAAGTTAGAAAACATGCCTATAACAAAAGTGTTAGATGATATTACAGGTTTAGAACAATTACAAATCAGTGCTTTAGTTGCTGAAATTCTAAATAATAATAGACCATCAACTTCAACACTAGGCTATCGTACACCGGTAGAAGATGTCTCAAAACAACGTAATGTGAGTGCTTAACATGCCCAAGTTTGCTCAAGGCAAGTTTGAAATGAAAAACCCCAGTAAGTATATTGGTAATAAAAAACCAATGGCTCGTTCAAGTTGGGAAACTGTTTTTATGAGAATGTTAGATGAGCACCAAGGTGTTGCAAAGTGGGCAAGTGAAAGTATTCAAATACCTTATAGAAGTCCATTAACAGGCAAACATACAATTTATGTACCTGACTTCTTTATTGTTTACGCAGATAAAAAAGGTAAACAACATGCAGAAGTAATAGAAGTTAAACCTAAAAATCAAACCATGAGAGAAAATGTTGGCAAAAGTAGATACAATCAAGAACAATATGTGCTTAACATGGCAAAATGGGAAGCAGCTACAGCATGGTGTAAACAAAAAGGAGTACGTTTTAGAGTTGTAACTGAAGAAGATATTTTTCACACCGGACCGAAACGAAGATAAGTAATAATATGACAAAGAAATTAGAGGAACTTTTTAATTTGGAAGAACAGGACAAAGAGCCTAAAATCGAAGAGCCAACAGAGGTTGAAACTTCGGTAGTTAAGGCTGAAGAAATGGAAGCCGAAATAAAAAGTGTAGATCAAAGTTATCAAGCAATCCAAAACATTACTAAGGATTTACCCGTAGTAAAAGAATTGGACACACTAGGTGAATCAGACTTAGATCACTTAGCTGATAAAGCAGAGAAAGCATATGATGATCTTATGGATTTGGGTATGAACGTAGAAGTACGCTACAGTGGACGTATTTTTGAAGTTGCTGGAAGTATGCTTAAGAATGCAGTAGATGCTAAATCTGCTAAAATTGACAAAAAGTTAAAAGCAGTTGATTTGCAGATGAGAAAACTTAAACTTGACCAAGATTCACCCGAAGATCCCAATGAAATTGTTAATGGATCTGGGTATGTTATGCTAGATCGTAACGAACTTATGAAGAAATTAGGCGGAAAGGAATAAATACTAGTATGAAAACGTTCAATGAATATTTGACAGAAAGCAAGAAAGTATACAGCTTCAACGTAAAAGTAGCAGGCGAAGTTCCTGAAGGCTTTTGCGATAGACTAAAGGCCTGCATGGCTTCTAGAGAAGTAGTAACTTGCGAGGAAATGAATAAGACACCAGTTACGGAAGTTCCTTTGGATTTTCCAGAGTTGTCTAATATGGAAGTAACTACATTTAATCTTGTTACAAACTATCCTATTACTCCATTAGAAGTACATAAGGCATGTTGTGAAGATTGTGGTTGCGCAGCAGAACATTGTAAAGTAAGAAACAGTGCCAGCCCAACTGAAGAGTATCAAGTTAATGATGACAAAAGAGAAGGCGCACTATTACACGACAATGAATATAAAGAAGCAGGAAAGATTAAGCAAAAAGATTACTTCGGCAATGATTTTAATAAATCATTTTTAAAAGACTTATCTAAAACTGCTAAAGAACGTAAAAAGGAATTAGGACACGACAAACTAAAAGCAGACGTATTTGCAGATGTTCCTAAGATTAAAACTGACAAAGCGGGTGCTAAAAGCCCTGTAGGGAGTAAATAATGAACTTTAATGAACTTATGCAAAGAATGCGTGAGCTTGATACAACTGATGCACCTGTTACAGAGATGCCAGTTCCAATGCCACAGGCTCCAATGACAGCACCAGAAGGTAAAGACAAAGCAAGAATGAATGTTAACATCAGTGCTGAAGGTGATGCTATCGAAGACGTATTAAAATTAATAACAAAGGTTAATCCAGACATGATTAACCAGCCTGAAAAACCAGAAATTCCTGATATGCCAGATATGACTATTGCTATGCCAAAGCCAATCAATAAATTGATTCCAGACTTTGATGCTGACAATGATGACAAGCCAGGCGGTGACATGGACATGGATATGGGCATGGACAAAGATGATCACGATGCAGATCACGATATGATCAAAGGTTTAGACAAAGACGACGATGGCGACCACGACATGGACGACCACGACGCAGAGAAAAAAGATAAAGAAGAAGCATATACTAATGAGCCCGATGAAGACCACAGAGACATTGACTATATGCAAAACAAATTAGCAGGTGGAATGAACCGTCCTAAAGGAACACATCCTAAAGTAGCTGACGGTGACAATCCTATGAAAAAAGTAAAAGAAGGTGATGACCTAAGAGCTCAAATTAAAGCTGAACTTGCACAACGTTTAGCAGAAGCTAAGGGAGAGAAGTAATGGCAGATTTAACACAAGCAACAATCGGCGGCGGCAGCGCAGTAAAAGTTGCTGAAAACAGAAAACCATACGCTGACATGACAGCAATACATTACAACGGTAATAAAAACTTAACAGTTTTTGAAGTTGCATGTGGCGCAGCAGTAAATGCTCAAACAGGAAGCGGATTAGCAATTGAAAGTATCATGCGTATTGTTGAAAAATATTGTACTGTTGTTATTCGTGGCGCACTATATGGTACAAATCAAAAGTTTGCACTTGTAGTTGAGCAACCAAATGATTCATTAGATTATGATCAAGCAGGCGCAGAAACACTTGTAGAACACATCGAAGATGACATCATTGCATTAGGTGACCTATCAGCTGCATCTCCTGCACAGATTGACTTTACTGGTGTTACTTGTACAGTAAAAACCACACTTGAATTAGCATAATACTGCTATTATAAGATTCAATAGCACCTTCGGGTGCTATTTTTTTGAGTAAATACTAGTATGGCAAAGAGTTTAGATGGCGTTCAGATCAAGAAGGCCCATAAAAAGCAAAAATATACGTTAGAAGAAGTTAAGCACTTAGAGGCTTGTATGGATCCTATTACAGGACCTTTGTATTTCTGCGAAAACTTTTTATCTATTCAGCACCCAACAAAAGGTTCAATGAAGTTTGTTCCTTACGGATTTCAACGAGAGCTAATACAAGCATATGCAGAAAATAGATACTGTGTTGCTATGTTGCCAAGACAGATGGGAAAAACTACATGTGCTGCTGGATACCTATTATGGTATACTATGTTCACACCTGAAGCACAAGTACTAATTGCTGCACACAAATATACAGGTGCGCAGGATATTATGAATAGATACAGATACGGTTACGAAACTTTGCCAGACTTTATTCGTGCAGGTATTTACACATATAACAGAAACACAATTGAATTTGATAACGGTAGTAGAATACAAGCAACTACCACAACAGAAGATACTGGACGTGGTAAATCACTTTCATTAATATACTGTGATGAGTTTGCATTTGTGCAACCTCCAGAGAAAGCCAAAGAGTTTTGGACTGCACTTTCTCCTACATTGTCAACAGGTGGTAAGGCGATTGTTACAAGTACACCAAACTCGGACGAAGATCAGTTTGCTATGATTTGGACAGAAGCAAATAAAAAGTTTGACGATCATGGTAATGATATGGGAGTAGGTACTAACGGATTCTTTCCTTATTTTGCGCCTTGGACAGAACACCCAGATAGAGATGATGACTGGGCAGCACAAGAAAAAGCAAAGATCGGCGACGAGCGTTTTAGACGTGAGTTTGATTGTGAATTCTTAATCTTTGACGAAACACTTATTAATAGTGTTAAGTTAGCTGAACTAGAAGGATCAGAACCTGTTATGAATACAGGCCAAACACGTTGGTATAAGAAAATTAATCCTAAAGCAACATACTTAGTAAGTATGGATCCAAGTTTAGGTACAGGTGGTGACTATGGTGCTATTCAAATATTTGAAATGCCTAGCATGGAACAGGTAGGAGAATGGAGACATAATTTAACACCAATACAACAACAGGTAAGAACATTAAGAGAAATATTACAGTTCATTCAAGGCGAATGTGCAAATGGTGGTAATCCAAATCCTACTATATATTATAGTGTAGAGAACAATACGATCGGTGAAGCGGCACTTGTTGTTATTGCAGATATAGGTGAAGAAAACTTTAACGGTTTATTCTTAAGTGAACCTATTAGAAAAGGACACGTTAGACGCTATAGGAAAGGATTTAACACTACACACAAAACAAAGATTACTGCATGTAGCGGACTAAAGAACTTATTAGAAAAGAATAAGATGAAAATACATAGTAAACCGCTTATATCAGAGCTAAAAACATTTGTAGCACACGGTGTTGGGTACGGTGCAAAAACAGGTGAACATGACGATTTAGTGGCTGCAACATTATTAATTGTGCGTATGGCCAACGTATTATCTGATTGGGATCCTAAGATTTACGACAAAATGACGGAAAGAATGACTGAAGATCAGTTCCCAATGCCGATCTTCGTAAGTACAGGATTTTGATAAATAGTTATATGGACGCAACTAACAACATAGCAACCGATCTGTTCTATAAAATTAGAAGTAGATTTAAAGGTTTAAAATTAGGAGATGCCGCTGGGACAATTACCATAAACCCAGAGGAAGCCAGATTCTTTGACTTCGATTATAATGAAGGAGATAAGAACATTGGACACGTGAGTATTAGTCTTGCTGAAGCAAATTCAATGAAGGTATACTTTTCAAATGGTATTACTGAAGGCATGGATGATTCACAAAAAGACAATTGGTACGGATTTTTAAAAGAATTAAGAAAGTTTAGTAAGCGTCGACTACTAGCATTTGATACTAGAGACATTGCTAAAGACAATCTAGACCAAAGGGATTATGCATTCCTAAGTCAATATTCAAATCCCCAAGCAGATAATGACACTATAGTAAAACCAGTCGGAGAGAATAAAATGAACGAGAGCACCTTATACGGGACTAAGAAACAGAGCTTCCAAAAATTGGAAGATACAAGATTAATCATTAAGCACAGTAAAAAACTTGCTGATGATACAGAAATGAAGCCAGGCGATAGATCAAGAAATATTGCTGCTTTATTTGTTGAAAACCAAGAAGGTGAAAGATTTAAATATCCTTTTATTCACTTAGCAGGCGCAAGAGCTATGCAAAGACACGTTGCAAATGGTGGTGCTCCATATGATGCAATTGGTGAAAGCATTATTAAGATGAGTGAAGAAATTGCACAATTAAAAAGTTTCACAGGCTATGTTGTACGTAACGACTTAATGAACTCCGACACAAATTCAGTTGTTGAACGTAGCAAAGGCCAACTTGATGCTCTTAGAGAAAGAATTGCTAAAATTTCTAAACAGGCTCACTATGAATCATATGTAGAAAGTTTCCAGGCACCAGAGGCAATGGAAGTTCCAGATGATGTAATGGAGCAATTCAAAGATCAATTTACAGTAAGAAATTTTAAAGAAGATTTAACATCAGTATTTCCTGTATTATACAGACTAATGAAAGAAGATGAAATTGTAGGCTATGACGACATAGTCGAAATGACAAAAACTAACTCACACGATGAGAACGGCAACGGCATAGATGACATGGACGAAGCTAGTGATCCATTTGCAGCATTTGAAAATTGGGCAATGGCATTAGGTGAAGACTCACCACTTACAGCAGGTAGTGACGAAGAAATTAAAGAGGCAGTTGCAAGTCTAAATGAATTAGTAAGCCAAGACTTTCCAGTAGGCGTAGATGGTACAAATGCTATTCAAAGTTTAAAAGGTATTATCGAAGACAACAGACTGTTTAACGATATTAAAATGAAGGCAAAGGAAGATCCGAACAGCGATGCTCGTCCACTTGTTAAAGCATGGGTGGAAGAACATGCACCTGAACAACTAGAAGCATTAGACTTTGGTGACATGATTGATGAACCAGCAGTAAGTGCTGATCAAGCAGAGCCACAACAAGAAGGTTTTATGCCAGACGAGTTCGAAGGAGAATTTGATTGGGAAGGTACAGGCGACGATGGCGAAATGACACCTTGCACTGTATCGTATAAAGCAAGTATTGAAGGCGATGATGGTCCAGTAAGAATTGTAGTTGATCCTAAATCAATTGAAATACATTGCCAACAAGACGGTAACAGTAAATTAGGTTTTGACCCTGACATGGATCTTGAAATGCAAGACATGGACGAGTTAATGGCAGCATGTCAAGAGGACGCACAAGAAACATACGATAACGCAGATCATAAAGACCACGGATCGTACGAAGGAACGCAAAAAGAAGGTAGAGTAAGTGATGCGTTAATTGGTGCTGAAGAAATCCTAGGCGACTTTACAGACGAAGATCAAAAATTAAAAATGCC
>Ga0222715_10001909_pt1 | contig 19479 bp, 21 predicted proteins | sample C33_9DmetaG_FD_165056 | JGI IMG/M metagenome (GOLD analysis project Ga0222715, IMG submission 165056) | Estuarine water microbial communities from San Francisco Bay, California, United States - C33_9D | ecosystem: Environmental > Aquatic > Marine > Unclassified | place: USA: California... | reverse complement strand
GTTGGTATAGATTCTAGTACGTTCTCCATTTCACCAACCGTAAATTCGTACGTCTCAAACCCGTTACCAAAGGGGTCGATGGTATAAATATCAAAAGGCGTTACCTCACCCTGATCAAGATTTGCGCGAACACCTCCTCTATTTTGAATTATAAAATCTGAGCCTGAAACTTGTCTTAATGCATCGGTGTAGAAACAAGAGGTTTCATCTCTCGAGTGATCTATTGCAGAGCTGCCGATCACTTCGTAGAACTCTGGTTTATTATTGTATGTATCAACAAGATCTGCGATTTCTGGATTCTCAGCGACATTCAAGTTGTCTAGATTGATTAGTTGCCATGAGAAGTCAGTAGTTCCATCTTCATAAAGCTTAATGGTGGTCTTACCTACGGTTTCTAAATGGGCGCCAGACATCACCATAAAATCTTCTCCAATAGCGATGCCGTATTCTTTGTTGGTGTGTCCTCCGATAACAAGATCAATAAAAGGATTCGCTCGAAGTAACGCTTCATCACTCTCCTCTCCTTGATGCGTTAGGGCCACGAGTATATCGGCTCCGGTTTCGTTCTTGAGATTGGCAAATTTGCTAAAGCCTGCGTTTCCGTCTACAAAAGTGAGGCCTTCTATTTTTCTCGGATGTGTTAGGGGGTAACCCCCCGGGCTACTAGTTTCAACAATACCCACAAAGGCAATTTTTACTCCTCCCTTTTCTACAAGGGTATATTCGGGTACCTCTGCTAGGGCTCCTGAACCTCCGTCTACATTATAACACACAAAATCAAAGCTCGCTTGTTTGATTCTTGCTGTCAAAGCTTCTTGCCCATAGTCAAACTCATGGTTGCCGATGACATTCACATCTAAACCTGTTTTAGATAACAGATCAATTAAAGGAAAACCTTTGTCGGGGTGAAAGTCAACAATCGGGTTGCCTGAAAATAAGTCTCCGGCACTCACAAAGAACACTTGATTGTTTTTTTCTCGCTCTTGATCAAGTAGTGTTTTGAGCTTAGGAAAGTTATATATCCGACCATGAACATCATTTACTGAGAAAATAACGATCTCTGTAAATGATTTCGGTTGGGTTGGCTCATTCGTACTTATTGGGTCTGTGCCCGAAGAACAGGCGGTGATAATTGATGCGATCAGCGAAAAGAGAAGGGCTGTCATAAATATTCGATGTGATTTCATTCTAGTAATGATTCATTAAATTTACTACTCGATATAATAGCTATGAAAAACAAATGGTTACTAATTGTTCTTGGCGCTTTCCTACTAAGTTGTAGTTCAGCAAAGATAATTCCGTTTAGTTCAGTAAAAACCCCTAAAAGTCCAGATTATTCAAAAAGTGAAAGCTGGGCGGTTCTTCCGGGCCAATACCCAGAGTCCTTGTCCGAGATCGTTGGAGAAGAAAGCGTAAAACCGGTTGATGTATTTTTTATCTATCCGACTCTATTCAGTGATAAAAAAGATCCTGCCTGGAATGCAGATATTTATCGTTCAGACATCAGAGAAGAGGTGATCTCTCTCAGTGTGACTAACCAAGCTTCTGCGTTTGCTGCGGCAGCTAATCTTTATGTGCCCTTCTACCGACAGGCCCATTATAAAGTATTCGACAACCAATTAAGACCCATTGCTGGTGATACGTGGACCATCGCTTACGAAGACGTGAAGGCGGCCTTTGAATACTACTTGAAGAACTATAACAAAGGTAAAGGTATCATCATTGCAGGACACTCCCAAGGGAGTATGCACGGGAGCAAACTAGTAAAAGAGTTCTTCGATAGCACTGAACTTGAAAGTCAGCTCATTGCAGCTTACCTGCCAGGAGTGGGAATCGAGCCTTTGTATTTTAATTCATTAAACCCCCTTGAAACTCCAGAAGCAACTGGGGGCTATGTAAGTTGGAACACCTATAAGTCAGGTAAATTACCAAAGCGCTACCAAAGCTACTACGAAGGGCGAGTTACCTCTAACCCTATTACGTGGAATGATCAGCAGCAGACTACGTTTGAAAATCACAAAGGTCTCTTATACTATAACAAGGAGATTTATCCTGAGAGCATAACCGTTGAAATGATTGATGGGATGATCTGGGCTTCGCTACCCAAAGTTCCGAAACGCTTTTTTATGAGTTTCATCAAAAACTATCACGCTTTTGATATTAATCTGTTCTGGAAGGATATTTCAGAAAATGCTGTTTTAAGAAGAGATCAATGGCTAGCTAGAAACGCTTCCCAATACTCAAATTAATACGCGGATAGGCCTCGTTATAGGTTTGAGTTAGGTAACGGCCAAAGCCCAAGCCTAATTCAAAAGCGAAGTTGCTTTGATTTACCCACTTTTTACCCAGCATCATCCCTAAGGCAAAAGCTGCTTCTGGCGAAGGTTCACTGTAATATCCGCAAGGAGCAATTGATAGACCTTGTGGGTCGGCACTAGCTTGTACACTTTGAGCTAGATAATCACACTCTACATAGTTGTAGTCGTAATAGCCACTATCAGCTACTACAAAGGCAGTAAAGACCTCAACGAAAACACTCTTTCGTAGCTCTAATAGATCATCATTGAAATACATTCTGAATGAAGGAGCGAACTCAAACTTTTCAGTGTAATCGTCGTTCAGTGCAACCATAGTAGTTACTCCTAGGGAAGTTTGAGGGGTTAAGAAACGTTCGTAACTCGCATTCAGGGTTCCTCTAGACAAAATATCTAAGAGATTCAATCGCAATTCATTCTGATCAAACTCTTGTGCTTGAACAGAGGTAAAAGAGACTAATATGACAAGGATGAGGGTGATTCGTTTCATAGCCTGCAAAATACTAATTTTATGGTTATGAAATTATTTAAGATCCTACTCCTCTTATTGCCCCTAATGCAGTGCAATAGCATCGACCCACTACTCGATGACTCGTCGTGTGAAGAAGGGCCTATCTATTTAGGCAAGTTAGCACTGCAAGGAATTTGTATGAATTACGTGATAACCGTTGAGAGTCAAGTACCTGAAGAATGGTATGATAAAGGGGTTATCGCTAAAACTTGGGTTGACCCCTGGGAAGAAATTACCTACATCAACGCGTTTCGTTTGGGATCTATCTGTATTTTCCCAGATGAAATTAAAGAAGGTGATCAATTTTACTTTACACTTATCAAAGAGGAACAATTATGTGCGCAATGCCTAGCCTACTCACCCACTCCCTCTGAGACTCTTTCAATTAAAGTCTGTACCAACTGATGAAATCATCGAGCCCAACCAAAGTATTTAAAGCTCGAACTGATACACTGTTCAATGGTGTTCTCATTTTTTCTATCGCTGTTTGCGTGATCCCGATGTTGCCCTTGATTCGTTCAGGAATATCGGGTGCCGAAGCACTGATTGCGTTTATAATTCTCGCCGCAACTACCCTGATGATGATTGCATTTTATACTCATACTTACTATACAGTCGATGGAGATGAACTACGTTGGCGATCAAGTATTTTGTCTGGAAGGTTTTCTGTTTCGAGTATTCATAAAGTATCCGTGAACAAAACGCTTTGGGTAGGTACACGACCGGCTACAGCAAGAAACGGGGTAATTATTTATTACAATAAATTCGATGAAATCTATTTCAGCCCTTCAGACAATGAAGCGTTCGTAGCAGCTCTTTTAGAAATCAATCCTGAAATTGAAGTGGTTCAAGAATGAAACTAGAATTGATTAAAGCGATTTCGAAACACGTCGAATTAACGGCTGAAGAGCAACGACAGGTAATTCATGCTTTTAGTAGTGCAAAATTAAAACGCAAAGAACTCTGGCTCGAAGAAGGCGGGCAGGCTCAATCGCTAGCCTTTGTGACTAGCGGTTGTCTCTATTCTTACTCATTTGACAGTAAAGGGCAGATTAACCCCCTACAATTTGCAAGACCTCACGGATGGATCACCGATCTCTACGCCTATCTGTCCAATGCCCCCTCAACGCTATCAGTCGAAGCCCTAACCTCAAGTGAAATTCTCACCATTACTAGAGAAGAACAGTTAAAGCTCTTTGAGGCTGTGCCCAAATTGGAGCGTTATTTCAGAATAATAACCGAAAATGCACTGGTCAGCAGCAGAAAACGCAATCTAGATTTATTGAACCTTAGTGCTAAAGAGCGTTATGAGCAGTTTATTTCTAACTACCCTGGGCTATTGCAAGAAGTTCCTCTCAAATTAATCGCCAAGTATATAGGCATCACTCCTGAGTTCTTATCGAAGTTGCGAAGAGAGGGATAGAACAAAAAAGAGTCGCGAGACCGGATCTCGAACAATCCCTTGGCCTCTATGACTCTTATAATACAAATATAACTTGGGTAGAGGCCCTTAAAGAGAAGTTAAGGTTAAACTTAGGTAAGGATTATCTTATCTATCTTTAAGGAAAACCTTTAAAATGAATAAGTCAAAGTTCGCTATAGGGCTCCCTATAGGAATAGCCATTGGGGTCGCTATGTCTGTCGCGCTTTCTTCAAAGAAAAAATGAAACGTTATCTTCTTTTAGTAATAGCATTTATACTAGGCACAACCACTCTCAGTTCGCAAGAAAACCAGGACACTATTGTCTTAAAAGAAGTAAGGGTTAAGGGTAAACGCAAGAGAAAGCGAACGAAACCACGCATTGAGCTGAATGAATATAAGGTAGATGTCAGTGCTCCGAGCCTAATTCAAGCCCTTCGAGCTCATTTAGGAACCGCGAAAGTTCGGGATAACAGGGTAATTGTATTAAACGACAGAATGTATGCTCCTACCTCTGGTAATCCTTATGCGCTTTGGGTAATAGATGGTATCATTTACGGTGAACAAGCTCCTCCGGGGTTCGACCTCAACAGCATACGATCGGTCAAGGTCTTAAAATCTCTTTTAGAAACCTCAGCCTACGGATTTAGGGGATCTAGCGGTGTCATTGAAATAACGACAGACACTTCAATCAGAGAGTAAAACTTTCCCGTTTCATAACCTTGAGATCCTCTTCTGGCCGTTTGCTTTTGCCTAACTTTGCATTACAAAATCATGCTATGAAAGACTTCTGGAACGATCGCTACGGACGTGCCGAATACGCCTATGGAAAAGAACCTAATGTCTTTTTCAAAGAACAACTAGACCAGCTGCAACCCGGTAAAATACTACTACCTGCTGAAGGCGAGGGTCGAAACGCTGTTTACGCTGCTGAAAAAGGATGGCAAGCATCAGCCTATGACTGGTCTGAAAATGCCTACAAAAAAGCGATGCAATTGGCTGAGGAAAAAAAGGTAAATATTGATTACCAAATATGCTCATTGGCTGATCTTAAATTCCAATCTGAGAGTTTTGATGCGTTAGCACTTATTTATGTTCATTTTCCAAATGCCATTCGTACCATGAATTTTGAACGACTAACTAGTTATCTAAAACCAGGAGGGTCGATCATTCTAGAAGGTTTCAGCCCAAATCACCTTCAGTATCAAGCAAAACAACCTTCAGTCGGAGGCCCAAAGTCAGATGATTTTCTATACAGTATCGAAGACATGAAACTTCACTTTGACGGCTATCGATTTAAGACCCTAAAACAAGAGGTGATTTCACTTGAAGAAGGTGATTGTCATGTAGGTCAGACCGAGGTGGTTCGAATGCACGCCGTAAAACCATAAGTTCTTAATTTTGCACTCTAAAATTGCTAGGAATATGAGTTCAAGAATAGAAGCCTTAGAAAATAAATTAACCCCGCTAAGAGCATCGTTAAAAAGTCATCCTCTTTACAGAAGTCTGCAAAATATTGGTGACGTCAAACTATTCAGTGAGTTTCACGTTTATGCCGTATTTGATTTCATGTCTTTACTCAAGGCCTTACAACTTCAATTTACCTGTGTAAGCCTGCCTTGGCTACCTACAGGTAGCGGAGCAGTAGCAAGATTTATCAATGAAATTGTGCACGGAGAAGAGAGTGATGTCAACGAAGTTGGTGAACCTATGAGCCACTTTGAAATGTATCTCGATGCCATGAAGCAACTAGACGCCTCGACAAAAGGAATTGAAACATTCATCGCAACACTTCGAAATAATAAAAATATAGGAGAGGCTTTAGAAATCGCTAATGCACCAAAAGCAGCGCAAGACTTCGTAAACTATACGTTTAGCATTGTAGAGACCAAAGAAGCTCATAAAATTGCTGCCTCTTTCACCTTCGGACGAGAAGATGTTATTCCTGACATGTTCATCGCCATACTAGAAGAGGCAAAGACCAGTGGTCATGACTACGATAAGTTCAGATACTATCTCGATCGTCACATTGAATTAGACGGAGACGAACATGGCCCAATTGCACTCAAAATGATTGAGACACTTTGTGGAAATAACGACACCCTTTGGGCAGAGGCAGAGGCGGTTGCTATCAAATCTTTAGAGGTTCGAATCGCGCTTTGGGATGGGATCTATGAAGCTATCCAACAACCTCAACTCTCCTAAAGATATGGGGCAGGCACTAAATGTTTTAGGAACTCCTTTGGTTGCCTGTTGCTTTGACCCACTCACGGGATATTTTAGAGACGGATACTGTCGCACCATAGCGCAAGACCACGGCACACATACCGTATGTGCAGCCGTGACCGAAGAATTCTTATCTTTCAGTTTATCGAAAGGAAACGATCTGATTACACCTAACCTTTATTATCATTTCCCTGGTCTCAAACCCGGTGATTTCTGGTGTTTATGTGTAACGCGTTGGTATGAGGCCTACGGGGCGGGGGTTGCCCCAAAAATCAAACTCGAAGCCAGTCACCAAAAAACGCTTTCATTCGTTTCAATCGATGTATTGAAAGAATTTGCCCTATGAATCGCTTATTTACGCTGATCCTTCTCATCGTACTATCTTCTTGTCAAGAAGAAGCTGACCGAATTATTGAATCTTCTATCAGATATCACGGGTTCGAAAACTTCTATAAAGAACCCGTAGAATTTAAATTCAGAGAATACACATACCTTATCGACAAAACTCGATCGCCTTATCTCTACACCAAAAAAATTCAACTACAAGACTCTATAACCGGACAAACAATTATTCAAATCGATAGTCTTTGGAACTCTTCAGAATTTAGTCGAAGTATTAATGGCGAAAGACTTAAGCTCACTGAAGAAGATGAAACAAGATTCTCTAACTCTATCAATTCAGTGGCCTATTTTTATCAGCTACCCTTGCCTCTAAAAGACGATGCGGCGATCATTACACTTCTAGAAAATACATTCATTGAAGGAAAAGAATACGCTACGCTAAAGGTGTCTTTCTCAGAAGAGAATGGCGGCACTGATCACGAGGATACTTATCGATACTACTTCGATACCTCAACCTATGCACTTTCTTACCTATCTTATGATTTTCATATCAATGACGGAGGAGTTCGCTTTAGAAAAGCCTACCAAAGACCTCAAGGAAATTTTATCCTTCTCGATTACGACAACTATAAAGCGCCTAAAGGAACCCCATTAGATAGCTTACCAATACTATTTGATAAAGGTAAATTGGAGTTGCTCTCTAAAATTGTTTCGGAGTGAAGGAGCCAATTCTATTCTTTTTTCTATTTATTCTAAACTTTTCTTTTAGCCAGAATGATATTTATGATGAATACTACTCCCTTGAAGGTCTTTATGAGGAAAAGTATAACCTTGATTCACTAGAAACGGTTTTTGACAATCACCTATCAATAGCAGTAGAGTTAAACGATACTATTGAACAGCTAAAAGTTTTAAGGTGGAAGTACTGGTATTCGCCGCATGAAATTGATCAAGGAAAAATTCTAAATCAATTAAACATAATTTCTAAGGCTTTAAACAATAAGCGAGAAGTTGCTGCAAACCACTATGTAATAGCTTCTAAAGAATATTACGAAGGGGATTATTTGAACGCTTTAACTCTATTCGAAGAATCTTTAGACTCTGCGATAGCAGCTAATTGGAAGAACGGAATAATTGATAATATCTTGGCAATCACAGGAATTTACAGAGAAACTAACAGGCAGCAAGATATTAACTCATTCCTTGAAAACACTCTTTCAGATTTGAACAAGCATTATCCGGATCAAAGAAATGCAAACAGGTATTGGATTTACCTAGAAATTGCAAAGAATTACCTGGACGATAACAATCAATCACTAGCAGAATATTATAAATCACTTGCAATATCTGGGATCCAGCTAGACAAAACTCTTTTCAATGATCATATCATTGTAGGTTCATTAATGGATCTTAAGGAAGGTAATTTTTCAAAGAGTAGAGATTCACTTGTTCTAAACCTATCAGCTTTTCATCAAAGCAAATTGCCAACTGTTTATTATACCATCGCTGTAGCATTAAAAAAGTTGGATCAACCTCTAAACAGTTATGAATATTTAATAAAAGCGGATTCCATACTTCAAATACTAAATTATCCCCCATTTATGAATGGCAGTTCTCTTTATGAAGAACTTGTAGGTCTCACCAAGGAGAGTGATACAAAAAATGAATTTATGGGGAAGTTATACTATTATAATAAATCCGATAGAGATAGGGTGGGGTTAGATATTCCTCGCGACGAGATTTCAAGACTTGATATTTTTATTCTTACACTCATCCTATTTTTCATGGTTTTTACAATCTATTTTTTTGCAAAAAGATTTGGGGTTAAGAAAGATGGGGTTAGGAGCGCAAGTATTCAGGAACCTAACATCAGTGTTGAAAAATCTGAAGTTTTTGAAAAGCTACACGAAGCTATTCAGCAATGGACCTCTGAAAAAGGGTTTCTTAATAATAACATCTCGCTTTCTTCCTTAGCCACAGAGTTAAACACAAATACAGCTTATCTATCACAGGTATTTAATAGAACCATTGGTGTCTCCTTCTCAGAATATATTTCAAGTTGCAGGGTAGAATATATTATTTCTGAAGTGAGAAAAAACCCTGAGTTAATATCTAGCAGATCATCTATTCAAATAGCAGAAATGGCGGGCTTTATGTCTATAGATGCGTATACTTCTGCATTTAAAAGACATGTAGGAAAGACGCCTAGACAATATTTCACAGAAATCGTCTAACCCTCAAAATTTGGGATAACTTTGCACTACCTAATCAATGTAGTACAATGGATATTCAATTTAACAGCAAAGAAATTCTAACGGCGTCAATGATTCTCTTCGCCGTAATCGATATTCTTGGTTCAGTACCAATCATCATTTCATTACGACAAAAGGTAGGTCATATTCAATCTGAAAAAGCATCTGTGGTCGCTGGTGTTATTATGATTGCCTTTCTCTTTATTGGTGAAAGAATTCTGAGCCTTATCGGTATTGATGTGAATTCATTTGCTGTGGCCGGTGCAATTGTTATATTCTTCTTAGCGCTAGAGATGATTTTAGGCATAAACATTTTCGGAGAAGAAGCGCCTGAGACAGCTTCGGTGGTGCCGATTGCGTTTCCGCTAATTGCTGGTGCAGGTACCATGACATCCATTCTATCACTGAGGGCAGAGTATGATGTACAAAACATTATTGTCGCCATCATTCTTAACCTAATCGTGGTTTATGTAGTACTAAAATCTTCGAAGCATATTGAGAAGGTTCTAGGTAATAATGGCCTAACAGTGATTAGAAAGGTCTTTGGAATTGTTCTACTCGCTATCGCTGTAAAACTTTTTGCAGCAAACGCACCACAACTTTTTTAAATAGAATACTATGAACAAGATTGTCTCTTTCATCATCCTATTCATTGCTGTCGGATTAGCTGTATTCAATACCTATCACATCGACTTTAACAACATGTGGGCAGATAATTCTAGAACTGCTATTTACGGAGTGTTAGTCTCGTTAATTGTAATTCTGATCTTGGTTATTAATATTCAATCTCTGAAAGTAAAAGAGAAACTAAAATAGGCTCTAAACAACCCCATTCACCAAGCATCGTTATTCTGCATCTAACTGTACGACTTCAACTCCGGCCTTCTGAAGAAATTCTAATCCGGTAGTGTCTTTATATGCCTTGTCGTAGACTAATCTTTTAATCCCTGCCTGATAAACTAGCTTACTGCATTCGCGGCACGGGGAAAGAGTAAGGTATAGCGTAGCTCCTATGCAAGATTGTGTTGAGCTTGCAACCTTCAAAATAGCATTGGCTTCAGCGTGAAGCACATACCATTTCGTATAGTTTTCTTCGTCTTCACAGGGGTTTTCGAAACCGGTGGGGGTGCCGTTGTATCCGTCAGAAATGATCATGCGATCTTTTACAATAAGCGCTCCTACCTTTTTGCGGGTACAGTGAGATAATTCACTCCAGCGTTTTGCCATTGCAAGATAGGCGAGATCGTATTTCTGTTGTTTTTTTGCTTCCATTAGAATGGCCAGTTACCCACAGCTATTTTGATTGACAGAATCAATACTAAGGCTGAAAGAATACGTAAGATAAGAGGCTTTCGTTCACTAGCCAAAAGCGCAATCAAAAGTGTTATTAGTACGGTCGAAGTGATCACAATAATTTGAGCCAACTCAATACCCAAGGTAAAGCCGGTGAGTGCGGTGAGCTTACTCGTTTCTCCACTCATGATCATTCTGAAATAGTTGGAGAATCCGAACCCGTGTATCAGTCCAAAAAATACGGTGGCAGTAAGTTGAATGCTATAAGACCCTTTTGATTGACCACTGGCAACTAGGTTGTGAATTGCTGTGAGCGCTATAGTAACAGGAATCAGAAATTCAATGATTCCTGCATCCACACTCATTACATTAAAAGCAGCTAAAACGAGTGAGAGGCAATGGGCCAAGGTAAAGGCCGTTGCCAACACCAATAATCTAGAAAAAGACTTAAATAAATAAGGTAGGGCAAGGGCGAACATGAAGAGTACATGATCGTACCCGTTCGGATCCAGTACGTGATTAATTCCCAGTTCAAAGTAAAATAAAAGTGTGTCCATTATTTAATTCCTCGTTCTTTTTGAAGGGTATCGTAGGCTTTTTGAATCTGCTTAAACTTCTCCTCTGCACCCGCTTTTAGGGCAGGGTCATCGGTAATTACTTTATCTGGATGATAGGTTTTAGCTAGGCCTCGGTAAGCCTTTTTTATTTCGTCATTAGTGGCAGAAGGCTCAATCCCAAGAACCTTATAGGCCTGATCAGAACTGTCTTCGAATAGGGCTCTTAGACGCTCCCATTGTTGAACACCTAGATAACGCGCTATTTCGGCTAGTTTGTCAATCTCTGATTGACTAATACTACCGTCAGACTTAGCCAGGTCAATTAAAAAATATAAGATCTGCTCTCTTGTCGCATAGGAAGTATATGATCGAAAAGTAGAGGCAATTTTTGCTACATTTATCTCGCTCTGATCGATTTGAGACTTGAAGCTTCTAAAAACCTCATTAGCACGCTGCACACCGTAGTTTTTGATAAAAAACTGACGAACATAGTCAAGCTCAGACTGATCTACTTTGCCATCGGCCTTGATGATTGCTGTCGCTAATGAAATGAGATTGATACCAAAGTCAAAGTCGATGGGTCTCGAATGACTAAAGGTTTTAACGGTTACGTTTGACTGAAACATTCTACCGATAAAATAGCCAAGAATAGCTCCAGGAAAACGCAGTACAAAATAGCCGATAAAGGCTCCAATAATAGGTGCAATTGAACGCATGAGGGCAAAGATACACTTTTGAAAAACCCTATCTTTGTAGTCTAAATAAGCTTGATAAAAAATATTGATATGATGTATCCAGAAGAACTTGTTTTACCCATGAAGCACGACCTAACGGTTGCTGGGTTTGAAGAGGTAGTGACCGCAGAGGCAGTAGAAACAGCCCTCAATGCAGAAGGCACCACCCTTATCGTTATTAACTCTGTATGTGGTTGTGCGGCGGCGAACGCACGCCCTGCTGCAAAAATGAGTTTAGCACACCCTCATACTCCTGATCATATTGTGACTGCTTTTGCAGGTTTCGATATCGAAGCGGTGAATAAGGCTCGCGAGATGATGGTCCCTTTTCCTCCTTCTTCGCCTTGCATGGCCCTTTTCAAAGATGGAGAGTTAGTACATATGATCGAGCGTCATCACATTGAAGGGCGTCCGGCACAAATGATTGCCGACAATCTAAAAGGTGCTTACGACGAATTCTGCGCATAATTCATAATCACATTTTGTGACTTAGAAACCACTCCGCATTGGAGTGGTTTTTTTATAGATTTACACCCATGAGAACACTGCTTAGCTACTTGCTATCTCCGATATTTTATCTAGCCTTCGGACTTATTTTAGTCATCTTTGATCCCTTACAAAGAATTACCTTAAAACTTTTCGGACATCGCGCGCACGATGCAATTATATCTGTCATTACGGGAAGTCTCACCAATTCAACTCGAATTTTAGGAGCTACTTATAAAGTTGAAGGAAGAGAGCTTTTGCCCGATGATCGCCCACTCATATTTACGGCGAACCATCAAAGCATGTACGATATACCACCCATCTTCTGGTTTTTTAGAAAATATCACCCAAAATTTGTGGTAAAGCAAGAATTGGCCCGAGGCATACCTACGATTTCATACAATATTAGAAACGGCGGGTCAGTAACTATCGATCGAAAAAATCCTAAACAGGCAATTCCACAGATTCAAAAACTGGGTCAATTCATCAATAAAAAGAAGTTCGCTGCAGTCATTTATCCAGAAGGCACAAGAAGTAGAAGTGGCTCTATGAAACCTTTCAAAACTGCTGGAGTTTCTGCATTATTAGATGCTGCTCCTGAAGCGCTTTTAGTGCCTCTTACTATTAATGGAGCTTATCAGTTTACTAGTAAGGGTCTTTTCCCATTACAAGTTGGGGTTCGCATGGAATACATCGTTCACAAGCCCATCGAGAATAATGGAGACAATAACGCCATGATCGCACAAGCAGAGACTGCGGTTCGCTCTGCTTTAAAAGAATAAAAAACGCCCCGAAGGGCGTTTTTATTAAAGATTTGCACGGTGCCAGCCTTCTCGGTAAGGCTTGGTAACAAACTGATTGGCTTCTTCAAGATTGGTAATGCGCATGTCTTCACCATTCCAATAGAGCTTACGACGACCAAAGTAGTCGAAACGACCGTTTTCATTTTCGCGACGCATTTGGTGTGCGCGGATTGCGATGTTCCCCATAAGCACGGTTTCTGTGAATGGCCCTGCATAATCGAATGACGAAGTAAGGGCCTTGTGCTGGTCAGAACCGTATCCGGCCTTAACTGCCTCTGTCCAAGAAGAATTATGGATTAAATCTAAATTGCCTTGGGCGTCTGTATCGAAGTGCTCTACTTCTCTACCTTCAATGAATAGTTTCGGATGATTACCATACGTATCTACGGTAATGATTCCTTTACTACCGATCATCATCACTCCGCTCGAATCTGGAACGAATTTATTATCCACTAATAGATCTGGAAGTGCAGGCTGAATTCCTCCATCAGTCCATTCAAAAACAACTCCGCCAGGGAAATCGATAGTTACTCGGGTAGAGATTGGGCAAGCCTCAGGAGTGTAATCTGGGGTCCACATTCTAGAGTAGACGTCAGCAACACTAGCTTGAACAGCTACAGGATAGCCGAGGCCTAGGGCTTTATATGGTGCATCAAAAAGGTGGCAACCCATATCCCCTAATGCGCCTGTACCGTACTCCCAGAAACCTCTCCAGTTAAATGGGTGAAGATTCGGGGTGTAGGGACGCTTACTCGCCGGGCCTAACCAAAGATCCCAAGCTACATCTTCAGGAAGTGCTTGTTCGTTAGCCTCTGGCATCGAAATACCTTGTGGCCATACTGGGCGATTTGTCCAAACATTAACGTGTTTTACCTCGCCTACAATTCCTGAATCAATCCATTCTTTCACTTTCACAACACCTTGGTTAGAACCTCCTTGGTTACCCATTTGAGTTACAACACGTTGTTCCCTAGCAGTTTCGGTAAGCAATCTTGCCTCAGCAATGGTATGAGTTAACGGCTTTTGAACATAAACTGCCTTACCCTGCATCATGGCATCGTAAGTCATTACGGCGTGAGTATGGTCGGGGGTACTAATCGTCACCGCGTCAATACGTTCTTTATCTAAAAGCACTCGGTAGTCATGATAGAACTTTGCCTTAGGGTGATCAGCCATGGCGCGAGCGGCCTGCTTAGGATCGATGTCGCAAAGTGCGACAATACGGTTAGCTCCACTGTTGTAGGCGTTAGTCAGGTCGCCATAACCTTTTCCTCCGGCTCCAAAGGCAGCAATTCTCAATTGATCACTTGGGGCGATAAACCCAGGACCTCCTAAAACGTTTCTTGGAACAATAAAGAATCCTGCGCCGGCAGCCGCAGATTTCTTCAAGAAGTCACGTCTTGAATTCTTAGCATTTGACATAATAAGTGCAATAGTTTAGTTAAGTGTCCTTGAAAGTAGTAAAAAATGGGGCAAATCCGAAGATTTTAACTTAACGCCTCAAAACTAACGGTGAACTGAGATCCTTCTCCTAAAACCGATTGACAGTCAATGGTCCCTTGATTTTGTTCAACACTTGCTCGAACAATCGCTAGTCCAAGACCCATTCCGCTCGTTTTTGTAGTAAATCGTGGCTCAAAGATTCGATGCTGTACCTCCTCGCTCATACCCACCCCATTATCAATGACGCTAAGCACAAACTTCTCTTCATCGCGATGCACTCGAATGATTACTTCTGGGTTTTCAACTTCTTTACAAGCCTCAATAGCGTTCTTAACTAGATTGTTTACAATCTGTGTGAGCTGAGTCCCATCAACGTAAAGTAAAATTTCTGCTTCGCTAGCTTCAAAACGAATGAAGCTTTCGGTGAATACCTGCACCGCTCCTTGAACTACTGAAACTCCATTGATTTGATCTCTTTTGAGTTCAGGCATCTGCGCAAAATCAGAGAAAGCAGTAGCGATTCTGTTTAGAGTAGCTATTTGCTGGAGCATCGCCTTCGAGAATTCTTTGAGTTGAGATTTGGCATCCTGAGCTTTTGGATCAAAACTCATTTCAAACTGTTGAACCTGCAACTGCATTGGAGTGAGCGGATTCTTAATTTCGTGAGCTACTTGACGAGCCATTTCTTTCCATGCCTTATCTCTTTCTGATCGCGCTAACTTTTGGGCACTGTCATAGAGCTCGTCAATCATCCGGTTATAAGATTCTATAAGTGAATCGAGTTCGGTGCTTCTTGTTTTGAGCTCTATTTTTTCTGCATATCCTAAACCTGTTTCGGCCAAGTGATGGGCAACCTCCTTCATCGGGTTGGTGATATACCTGGCAATAAAATATCCAACTACAAGTGCCACGGCGAGAATAAGCGCATATACGATACCGATACGTTCTAAGAACTCCTTGAGTTCATACTCATTAAAGGAATTATCTTCAAAATAGGGTAGGTGAACGATGGCCAGAGGTACATTCTCAGTTTTTAAAAAAAAGAACGAAGAAAGCACCGATCGGCCCTCGTTGACCTCTTCGACGACGAAGCGTTCATTGTCCATCACTCGCTCCAGTAAGGGGCGAAAAAGTTGCCTAGGCACATCTCTTCTCGATGACTTGATTAAGTCTCCTTCGATAGAATAAAGGGTGAAATCGACTCCTTGTATCTCTGAAATTTGGCCAACCGCTTCGTTGAAAATTCGAGACATATTCTCATCGCTCAGCTTTAGGTAAGTCCCAGAAACTACATTTTCAAGACTCTTTAGAACCTGTTCTTCTTTACGCTCTAAACGATTTCTGTGATAGTCTGCCGATTGCTCCCTGTATTGGTATGAAGAGACTAATCCCGTAAAAACAAGCGCTAAGACTACGATGAGAATCATCGCGGCAAAAACTCGAAGCTGTAGACTCTTTAGGTTTTTCACGCCTCGGGGTTTTTATCTCTTATTCTCTTATAGATTTTAATCCCCACCATTAGCATTCCCCCCAGCACAAAGAAACCAACGGTTGCGAAGATCCAATTAAGGGCACTTTTTAGGATGACTAAAAATACTACGGCAAAAAGAATGAGGGTAGAACCTTCATTAAACAGCCGCATAAATTTCGATGAATACCTAAAATAATCACGCTGTAACTCCTTATAAATCTGATGCGTTTTCAGGTGGTAGGCAAAAAGCAATAAAACAAAAGTAAGTTTTACATGCATCCAACCTTGTGACAACCATTCGGGCATCAGCGCTAAAAGACCAATGGCGAATAAAGTGCAGAGTATTGCAGAAGGCCAAGTGATAATCAACCAAAGACGCTTACTCATCAGCTTGAACTGCCCGGACAGAATTGACCGGGCGGGTTCTTCACTCTCTTGTGCTTCAATATGATAAATAAACAACCTCGGCATGTAGAATAGTCCTGCAAACCAGGTGACTACAAATATGAGGTGTAACGCCTTGATATAATTATATGCTTCCAAGTGGCAAAGGTCGTTAATTCTACCTTAGTCTTTCAGCTGTAAAAAAGGCAACTGTTTCTGATTAAAGGCTTCATTAAAAGCATCTATTTCCTTCTCAACTAGTGCATCGAATTTAGCTAACTGTTCTTCAATTTTAATCGTCAATTCGGCCTTGACTGCACGGTCTTGAACCGTTGGGCCAAAGTCGTCTAATGACACCAATGAATTAAGGTGAGCCAATTTGTTAGTCAGTCTAATCGGGAAGTTTAGTGGGTCTTGACCACTTCTATTTTGGGTTTGATAAAGCGCTTTCTCCACCTCAGAGAATTGGTCTTTTAAATCCTTAGCCTTCGCTACTAAATCTTCGACTGAAGCGTCTGAAGAATACGCGCTAACAAAGGCATCTAGCTTCTCATTGATCGCTCTTATCTTCTTTATAGACTGGTGTGCAAGATCTACGGTGGTGTTGATTTCAGTAATGAAGTCATACTGCTCCTGCATTTCAGCTACACTTGCCTCTGCTCTTGGATCTGCTAAAATTTCAAATTCCTTCGACTGAACTGAGCCGTTGTAATTAAGATGCACGCCATAGGTTCCAGGAACCGCCTTTGGCCCTCCTAGATTCGCCCACCATAGAATCATACCCGGTAGTCGCTCTGCGCCCTTGCCGCGAGTGTCCCAGTTGTGGGTGTTTCCGCCTGTTTTAATACCTAGTTTTTCACTTCTATCCTTAGCATCAGTACTGAAGTGGGCCAGAGTATCTCCTGCTTTAGAAGTATAGGTTAAACTCAACTTGTCGGTCGATTTAAGGTCTTTAAAGTACATATGCGTGGTGACTCCAGCAGGCAGATTTGTTCCTGCGGTAAGTGAAGCTCTACCGCCACCTCCTTTGGTACGGTAAGCATCTTTGGGATCAAATAAAACAGCATCTTGCTTCATCGTTTGAGCGTCTAATTGGTGAAGTAGGGTTAGATCGTCGATCATCCACAAGCTTCTACCTTGGGTAGCTACAATAAGACTATTGTCTTTGATGTGTAAATCGGTAATTGGAACGATTGGTAGATTTTTCTGAAAAGAATCCCAAGACTTTCCGTCATCAAAAGATATATACATTCCCGTTTCGGTACCCGCATATAACAGCCCTTGTCTCGCCGGATCTTCACGAACCACCCTGGTAAAATGTTCAGGATCGATGCCTTTAGTAATCAACTTCCAGCTTTTACCATAATCGGTAGTCTTATATAAATATGGAGTGAAGTCGCCTAACTTATATCTAGTTGCGGCAACATAAGCAGTTCCTTCGTCGAAAGCTGATGGTTCAATAGAATTTACCATGCTCCACTCTGGCATGTTCTTAGGAGTCACATTCTCCCAGGTTTTACCGCCGTCTCTGGTAAGGTGAATTAATCCGTCATCGCTTCCTACCCAAAGAAGGCCTTCTTTTAGCGGGCTTTCATTGGCTGCAAAGATCGTAGCATAATACTCAACACCTGTATTGTCTTGGGTAATTGGCCCTCCACTAGATACGAGTTTTGTGGCGTCATTTCTGGTTAAGTCATCGCTCAACAACTCCCAGCTCTGACCCTCATTAGTCGATAGGTGAACGTGGTTAGAGAAGGTGTAAAGCTTTTTAGGATCATGCTTTGAAAAGATGATCGGAAAATTCCACTGAAAACGATACTTCATCCCTTCAGCACCGTAACCCATTGGGTTGTCTGGCCAAACGTTAATGGCTCTGGTGGTGTTATTCGCGTGATTTACTCGAGTTAAGAACCCTCCATAACTGCCCCCGTAAACAATGTCGTCATTATTAGGATCAACGGCAATGTGCGCAGACTCTCCGCCTGCAGTTTCCTCCCAATCATCTTCACCAATACTATAAGAATCAGAGCGATGACGAATTCGAATGGTTGAATTGTCTTGCTGTGCAGCATAAATACGATACGGGAACGCGTTATCTGTCGTCACTCGGTAAAACTGAGAGGTTGGTTGGTTGTGGTAGGTGCTCCAATTTTCGCCTGCACTATAAGATACTTGAGCCCCTCCATCGTCACCGATAATCATTCGATTGTTATCTTCTGGAGCAATCCAAAGATCGTGGTGATCACCATGCGGTGCATTAAAGGTTTCAAAAGTCTTACCTCCATCATCAGATCGGTGGTAGCGAACATTTAGAACATAAACCCTGTCTGCGTTTTGGGTGTCTGCATATACTCTGGTATAATACCAAGCACGCTGTCGAAGGTTGCGTTCAGAATTTACATAAGACCAATTTTCACCTCCGTCATCAGAACGATATAGACCTCCCTTGTCTTTGTGTTCTACAATTGCCCAAACTCGGTCTTTTTGAACGGGTGAAACAGTAACTCCCATGATGCCAAGAGTACCTTTAGGGAAACCTGATTTATCTGAAATCTGATTCCAGGTTTCACCCCCGTCAATACTCTTCCAAAGCAATGAACCTTCACCCCCGCTGCTTAGACTGTAAGGAGTTCGCTGAACACGCCAGGTAGATGCATATAAAACTCTCGAATTATTAGGGTCCATGATAAGGTCAACAGCCCCTGCCATATCGTTAACAAAAAGTACTTTTCTCCAAGTGTCACCGCCGTCGGTTGACTTGTAGATTCCTCGCTCTGAGGTAGGCTTATAAATATTTCCAAGCACTGCGGCAAAAACCACATTCTCATCTTTAGGGTGAATACGTATTCTCGGAATGTGGCGACTATTTGGAAGCCCTTTAAACTCCCATGTTTTACCGCCATCCACAGATTTGTAGATTCCATAACCCGAAGAAACATTTCCTCTAACCGTCTTTTCACCTCCACCCACGTACATCACGTTAGGGTCACTCTCGGCAACGCTCACTGAACCAATGCTTCCGCCGAAATATCCGTCAGAGATGTTTTCATATGTGGAACCACCATCGGTGGTTTTCCATACTCCGCCACCAGCTGCTCCGAAAAAGAACGTGTTTGGCTGACCAGGGATTCCTGTTACTGCAGCAGATCGACCTCCACGAAAAGGGCCAATAAGACGGTATTCAATACTACTATGCATCGACTCATCAGGAGCCTGAGCAAATAGAGTGGTGCTGGCTAAAA
>Ga0222715_10001906_pt1 | contig 19507 bp, 29 predicted proteins | sample C33_9DmetaG_FD_165056 | JGI IMG/M metagenome (GOLD analysis project Ga0222715, IMG submission 165056) | Estuarine water microbial communities from San Francisco Bay, California, United States - C33_9D | ecosystem: Environmental > Aquatic > Marine > Unclassified | place: USA: California... | reverse complement strand
ACAATGATAGAAGACCTATGTAAGGAGATATATTCTCAACTGGGACCTGGATACAGTGAGAGAGTATATCACAATGCTATGGAAGTGTTACTTCGATCTAAAGGTATTAAATATGAGTCAGAGAGAATCATACCGATTCCATTCAATGGGCATGTTATAGGTAATTTACGAGCGGATATTATCATTAACAATGAAACTATACTCGAATTCAAAACGATTAAAACCTTAAATGAGTCGGCTGAGGTTCAAGGACACAATTATCTTCGTTTGACTGGCTTGAAGACTGCGTACTTGATAAACTTTCCTCCGTTTCAGAATCGAGATGTTGAGGTTCGTTGTATCGCATCGCCACAATGTATGGAAAAATGCGAGTGAGATGTTTATAGGTATCGATCATTTCATCGTAATATTTCTTAGGGTCTTTCATCTCTTCAGTGAGTATGTTATGCGCTTTATGTGTATAAAATGCCGCTTCTTCAATACAAAACTTTTCGTATTTGTTCATTGTAGATAAAGGGTGTCATTTCTTTAAATTGTCGGAATAAACTCCCAACGTAAGTCGTGACATATCTTTTTCCATATGACATCTTGTTGATAGAGTTTCTCTTTGCTCTTGAGTAGTGGAAAATATTGGAGATAGGAATCTTCACTCAAGAGTTCACAGAATTTATACAATACATAGCTATATGAAAGGAAATTCCTACGATTCGATGGACAGTTATCATCAAACGGTTTCTGTATGTCTTTAAACATAATACGCAGTCGTTCTTCCAATTTTTGTGGCATATTAGGGGGTTTTACACCACTCAATATGTTTGTGATGTACGGTACGTGCTCATAGTATTTATTCATCTTGAGTTTCTTAAGAAGACTTCTTACACGCGCGTGTGTGATCTCCTCGAGTGCTTTGATTTTCAACTTTTTCAACTCATTTCTCAGTTGATCCATGACGTCCTGTGGTATGTTCGTCATCTCTTGTGCTTGAAATTGTGACAACCATTCATTAAAGTGATTTTCCCTCTTGTATGAATAATTTACAATTTTTTCAGATGTCTCCTGTTCCTCTCTATATGTTAATTCTTCGCTTATCAGACAGGCCAGGACAGCTCCACATCCATCGCATACAAGTTCACTCGTATCAGCAAAATGAAATATATTACTATTGGTACATGTAGGACATTCGTCGTGTTTTTTTATAAATTTCTTGTCAACATTTAAATTTTCAACGTCGGCGAGATATTCATTAAATATATCCTTTCGTTTGAGACCAGATGTCACTTTACAGTTAAAGACATTATCAGTACTCACTTCACTGTTTATGTCATCTGTATATCGACGCATATATGGCATACATTGAATGATATAATCAGACATGTCTCGTTCGTACGCAGACCGATTCGTGGGATCATCATTAATTGAGTCTTTCCATGCATGTAATTTGTTGTTATATCTACTCAAAAAATTTCCCTCCATATAATTAGTTAGAATGCTACGCAATCTTTTAACCAGTGTAATAATATGGATATACGACACATATAAAAATTTTGTGTCGATTCCAAACCATAAAATAGAACACGCATCTATGGAATATTTTACTGATAATGATAAAACATATTCAATCAATGGTCCATTTTGGGAAAATGAAAGTGATAAATGGGATGGTCTTTTTGATGAACACTATGTCGAGTCTAAGGATATGAATTATACAGCAGAGGATACACCAGAGAACGTCATAAAGACAATCATTAGAATCAAATACTGGTACAATGATAAATTGTACAAGTATTTAACATATAATACGAAACATGAGTGGCCACCTCCACAGGAAAAACATGTTGTGTTTAACATGCCGCTCACTTCCGCCTATCTCATGGATGTTGATGATAAACCAGCGAAGGACATATTGGGGAAGATTAAACGCTACGCGGGTCCAAGAGGTGATTTCCATCGAGAAAATGTAAAGATAAGTGATATGTTATATTACGATATTGATACACTAAAGATGATGTATCCCACTATAAAACTCACGAATGTTTTAGGTAAAGTGAAATCAGTAAGTACAGTACATGATTACGTTACTGATCTATTTGTTCTTTAGTTGCGAGATAGAATTTGAGGTCACCCAAATTTGCTACGTTATACTTGAGAATCAAAAATCGATTTAATTCTTCTTGCATGATTTGTACATTAGAGCACATACTCGTCGCCTTCGTAAAGATGTTCATGTACCGAAGAGAATACATACCCGAAATTAGGGGACTCTCTTCCGTACATTGAATCTCAGTTTTTTGATTCGCGAAATCACCTTCGCAATTAAGACTAAACAAGTGACCATTCCGGGTGATTTCAATATCAGTGCCTATGTTGAACATATCCCTGCAAATTCTCTGAAAATCGACAGATGGCATCGGGGTCACAGTCGTCATGGTCATCGCTGGAACTTCGATTTGATTTTCATTGATATCAAGAAGTTTGAGAGCGAATTTTGTGCACGTCTTTTTCGTGTCGTTATGTATCTCAATGTTCATAAATTCTCGACATTCGATGGACATCATCAATACATCGTTATTCGTGATTGACTTAAGAAGCTTGAATGTATTCGTGACGTTGATACCAGCCACTATATCAGTATCACACGTGTATTCTTCGAAATTATCCGCACTCAGGAACATGTCTACGAGTGATGTACGAGCCGTATCTAGAGTAGTGATGTATACTCCATCTGATTTGAAGTAAATGTTGACATCATTAAGTATGTCCTTAAGTACCTCAAATGTAGATTTGATGGCACTCGCCTGTATGGTAGTAAGTTTCATCATGGATGAAACAAGTGTTAATTCTTTATGTTATTGTTGTATGTCCGACTCACGTCGCGGTTGATCTTTTCTTCGAGTTCGGGTGTCATGGGTGGTTGGAGAGTGCGCCCGTAATCATCGAGTCCGAATATGTCTAAGTTAGACTCACCATCGAGTGTTGTCATAGAACACCCACCGAAACCACACGTTCCGATGTCTTGGTTTGGTAGCAAAGATTCGAGCCAATTTTTAATTTCGTTTCCAACCAAAAATTTACCATTCTTCGTGAGCATGGTTGGAACACGAGTAATTTTATGTGCGTACTGCGGTGGGATGCCCTTGATGTTCACGTTGTGATAACTCACGAGCTGCGCAAGTTGTGGCTGTCGCTTGATATAGTCAATGAGGTCAATGCTATGACTACACTTTGGGCTGTATATCAACAAGGACATTTAAAATATACAGGTAAAAATTTGTGTCTAAACGGACGCAGTCGATATAATATTATTGACATACATAAAATGAAAATACCTATACGTTCCAACGGTAAATTGACTGAACATGGATACCACGACGTCCGCGATAAGTCTGAACTCGCTCGACACCGTGCACTTGGTAAGGTCATTCGTGCAGGTGAACCCCCTCTTGGACTGTTTCGCCGCCTCAATGTATTAATGATACTGTTTAAGCGTACAGATCCAAAACTCTCTAAACTTTTCAAGGCGGATCGGGATTGGGTAAAAAAGATTTATATGTGAGCACCAATAGCATCCGCAAATACCTCAAGTCGTTCGATATCACACGTACACTCATCGGTACACATTTCATCGCGTGCTATATCACAATAATTGCAAATTATGTCATTATCACATTCAATCGGTGCGATGTAACATTCTTCGCGTAACACCTCGGCGACGAACACACGTGTCACTTCGTCGAGACTTTCTACGATTTGTGTCGCCTTTTTCATGAGGTCATCGTAATATTTCTGTTTCGTTTTAGGGAGTCTATCGTAAAGCGCTACCAGTGCTTTTGCATCAAAAATATCTTTTGGTTTCTTAATGGTCTTCTTTCTTGTTTCAATGGCATACTCTAGGCGCTCGAGTACGTCTTCTTCGCTCATTTCGTGTATACACGTGTATAATCTTTAACTAAATATACAGGGTTTCAAACCAAAAGACGATAATACTCACAAAGTAACACCATGTTTTTTCATTTTTAAAAACACAAAAAACTTTTTTTATTTTTTTCATTTCTTTTCAAAGAAGAAAGCATTCAAAAAAATAATTTTTTTTATTTTTAATCTCAAAATTTTTGTAAGATATAGTAATGAACACACTTCTGTTGGTTTCGATCATCCTCCTTATTTTGTATCTCATGTCCAGGACGGAGATGTTTAAGACGAAGGAAGTGACGTCTGACATCGACGAGGGTGTTTTAGACCTCACTCAATATAAACGTCTCGAAAACGCAAAAGTTTCCAACACAGTGATGGAACAAATCGCGCTCGCTGCGAATAAGCGCATCCAAGAGATGACGGGACTTTGTACTTACATCATAGACACACACGAAGTTCGCAAATACAAACACATGGATACTGGTGATGAAGTCTATAGGTGTCGATTCATGGTTTTGAAACATGGTGGGTTCCCATACGCATTCGCCGTGTCAGCCGACGTTCGAATCATGAATGATCCAGACCGCGTCAACTGGAACGATATCAACATGCAAGCCACACTCCGTACGATGGGTATTTCTCAAAGTGAGCTCAACAGCGCTTTCATAGACGTCCCCATGGAATTCATCGACGAAGAGACGGGTAAAGTCGATGCGACGAAGCTCATCATCGCTAAATATATGAAAGATGTGAGTGAGACAAACCCAGTGATAGTCGTCATTTCGCTTCGTACACAGCCCCTCGATACAGAAAAGCCCACGGATACAAAGATGTTCACGTCGGATGTTGACATCAAGGAATTCCAAAAGTATGACGAAGTCATACAGCACGAATTGCACTACGTGAAGAATACTTCACTCATCGAGAAGAAGCTACCAACTGCCGATGAAATGTATGGGCGCCCAAATATCCTCGAAAATAATTAATTCGTGTAATTTAATGATCAGTGTAGATGAAATAAATAAAATAACTGACAAGCGTAACAAATTACGCAAAGAGACCTACATGAAGATATACGAACAGGTATCTAAAAAGATACGACAAACTGTTGTATTTGGTAATAAACATTTATTCATCACGATTCCATCCTTTGTAGTTGGGTACCCAGCTTTTGACAGGCTCAAAGCAGCGCATTACATAAAACGTCAGCTCGATCTCGGTGGGTTTCAAACGAAGTTTGTGGGTGACCACGAAATATACATTACATGGTCGAATAAAAAGAAAACAAAACCAAAAGAACAAGAACCCACGGAAGAGTTTGGGGACTTTCCATCTTTCGTTAATTTGAAGAAGGTGGCTAATAAATACAGGGGGGATGCGGGAAAAGGCTAGTAAAAAAATTTCACTCTATCATAAATGGATAACTTGAGTGTACTCACAGAAGCGAAGCGCGAGTACATTGGGCAATTGTGTCATTTGATGTGTCCAGTTATGATCGAGACGTTTGATAAATTGTACGAAGAATCGTACACCATGTCCAATGGTCGTAAAGTACTCGTCATGTTTCAAAAGCTTTTGAAAGAAGTGCCCAACTGGTCCGACGCCATGTCGAAGCAGCACACGGATAATATCGCAAACAGATGCGCGTGGTTTAACGATTTGCTCGCCGCAGTATTCGTGAGTTGTGTTAAGATTCTCTCTTCAGTGCGTCTTGGCAAAGACAATAAGAAGATATCTTTGAAACTACCATCGAATGAAGTGTTCATTCAAACGTGTTACAACAACGTCGCGAAAGACTTATACAAAGACCCATACATTTTCAGTGAGAGTCAAAACGAACACGCGAGAAATGATAAACTATTCGACCGTTTTACAATGGTGATTGAAGCCTCTGTGCGAGAACTCATTCCGGTTCAACAAATTCTCCAAACGTACATGAGTAACGAAAAGGAAGACATAGATGTAGGAGGAGAAGACACCGAAGACACCGAAGACCCAGAATTCGTCGACGAATATCCACCAGAACCAGAACCTGAAACACACCCAGAACCAGAACTCGCTGAAGGTGGATCAATGGAAGAACCCATGGCTGAGATGCAGCCTCCAGAACAAGAATCTTCGCCATTTGATAATGAATTTAAAACAGTCAACACGAGTGAAGGTGTTCCACAACAAATGATGGAGGAAGAAGAGGACGAAGAACCTGTGTTGTTTCCAGACGCATCAGATGCCCCCGTAAAAAAAGTTGGCTATAGTTAAATGGAGTTTGAAGATTATCTCAGAGATCCAGCTTGGGCGGCGATCGTCGCTGGTATCATCACCGCCGGATATATCCACGCGAAAGCAAAACTTAACAACGAGGGTAATCTTCCCACGAGCGCTTATTCTAAACCAGCATTCTTAAACGCGATTCTCGTATTTTTTATTGTATCTAACGGAATAGGAGGTAGGGAAACCATATCTACTGAACCATTTGCTTAAAGATAACAGTGTTATCTATCACAGTAAACATGACGTCTGTGACTGCTTTCAATGATATGATGGGCCAATTTCTTGCGGAACTTCACAAGACGTTTCCAGAAGAAAAGGGTATCAAAAAGTGTATGTCAGGGTTCGAAATCATGCGAACGTCTAACCCACGTCTCGTCATCGACGGATTTATGAGCAGTGTTACACCATTCGCGGATAAGATTTCGGCAAAGGATGACACGTTTTTCATCAACGAGGCAAAGAACCTTGAGTTTTTGAAGGATGTGAAGCTCGAAGAAAAGTGGGCGTCCGTATCCACGCAAACGAAAGATGCCATTTGGCAATATGTGCAAACACTATACATGCTCGGCACGACTATTAGTTCGATCCCAGCAGACACTCTCTCTATGATTGAAAAGGTTGCGAAGGAATGCGCGGACAAATTGGAGGGTGATGGTGGTGGTATTGACGAAGCTGCTCTCATGAAAACCATGCAGGGTATGCTAGGTGGTATGTTGAAAAAATAAAACTAATATATATTAAATGAGCTCTTGGTTTCAAGACCCAAAACAACTCGTTGATGATAAGAAGGTCCTCGAATTTTGGCCTACAAATATTCAATCCTCAGCAGACCGTGTAAATGCCGGTTCGCGATTCATCATATATGCAGCGTCAGTGCATTATCTTATCAAGCGTGACGTTCGTATATTTGTTCTCGCCGCGACCGCGTTGGGTGTTCTTTATGTAATGGAAAGAGCTGGTATGGTTAAGGAAGGTGTGTCACGAGGTGTTGAATATTATGAAAATATCGGAGATGCATGCCAGCGACCAACCCGTGACAACCCAATGGCAAATGTACTCATGGGCGATGATCCCAATCGTAACCAAGCGTGTTCGTATCCAAGCGTTCGCGCCGATGCAGATGCGTTTGTCGTAGGAGAAACTCCGTTCGGACCAGCGCGTTCTCGTTCTACCCTCCCCAAGTACCAACAAAACGCACTGTCTCGACAGTTCGTGAGTGCACCAGTAACGACGGTCGGTGGTGACCAGACGGGATTTGCTGAGTGGCTTTATGGTAAGAAAGGTGCACCCATGTGCAAATCAGACGGAAGTTTGTGCAGTCCAAATGCTCGAGGTACACAACTCGAGGCATTCGCTGGACTTCAGCCAAACGGTGATAGGCGGTAAATAAATCTTTTGTAATAGTAAAATGGCTTACCAATTGCAGCCAGGTCTTAAGATAGTCCAGAACCCCGCTGTTCCAGTGAACTGCGCGACCGAAGAAGTATTCGTGTACCCCCAGCCCAGTACTCTCAATTATGGTTCGCAACGACCAAACACCATGTTGTATGGTACTGCACCATTTATGGCGGGTAAGGGTGCTCCAGCTGAATATATCGAAACGAGTGACCAACTTCGCCCACAATCGACATCGCGATTCAACAAGGTTCTCGCGAGAACCTATGAACAAAACTTGTTCCCACTCCAAAACATGGAGTGTAAATTGCCACTTCGAACCATTTCATATGAACCAATGAGTACACGTTCCGAAATACAGAATGGAATGTTTAACCAAAGATACTTAAATAAAAATATCAATAAGAAATAAGAATGGCCGATCCCATATCTGTCGCAGCTATCGCAGGTCTCGTGTACGCCGGACGAAAATTGAGTCAACCTACGACAGAGAGGTACTCCTCAGAACGACAAGCGATGGAATTACCAGTGCCCCCAAAGGTCGAACTCGTGAAGGAACGACCCATCGAAAACGTATACGTAAATAAGATGGTCGCCTCGAACTTTGGTGACATCGCACCACAAATGCGAACAAGTGGTGCCGAGGTTCTCGAGATGCGAAACCGAATGAATGATTACAACCGAATGAATAATATATCCCCCGTAGAAAAGCGTCTCGTCGGTCCAGGTTTGGGTGTGGACCCATCTGTTGCATCGTATGGTGGTTTCCAACAGCTCTTACGCGTGAACCCAGAAAATGTTGGTGCTTACAAGCTCACGACTCTTCCAGGTAGATCGGGTCCAGCGCAAGACACTAAAGGTGGTCGCCGTGGTATAGTGGGTAAAGTCTCGCATAACAGACCAGAGAAAACCGCGTATCTCCCAGAGCGTCTCCCAATGACGCTCGGGCGCTCGCAAGGATTTTCAGGTCGAACTCCACGCGGTGAACACGAACGAACAAAGCGTACCACTAACCGGGCTGAAACTGGCCTCAGAACAGACACACTCAACGTGGCTCCCGCGAAGAGGTTCATTTCCGCGAACACAGTCTCTCAGGATCCAACTAGAAACAAGAAGGATGGGAACATCGAACAGTACCAGTACAGAAATCAGCCACAACCAGGCATTCATAGCTATGCACACGGGTATCTCGAATCCCCCGAAATTGCAATTGGTCAAAGAGGGTCTTATACGACTGAAGAATTACAAAAGTATGGTTTCCGACCCGACGAACGTCGCGGTAAGGCGAACCGTGCGGCGAATCCAGGTCGTATGAATGTTCGAGCGAATGCACTCAATCAAGGTGGTATGCTTACCTCTGCGCGGTCGGACACCACACGCGTGGATGGCCGTGTGAATCCAATGGGTGCTGGGTGGACTCAGCAATACACGAATTCGTCGTACCACGACCTCAATGTGTATAAGGGTAACCAAAATCCACATGCTTCTCAGGCGGGACTCGACATTGCGAAACGCCAATTATTGAACAACCCATACGCACACCATTTGTGCTAAAAATAGTAAATTATAGATTAAAACACTCATTAAAATATTGTCCATATATTTTAATGAAGGTCCATACCTTAGACATAGATAGTGGTGATAGAGACCCAATATTGTACCCGGATCCAGGTGATTACGTGATACATCTTAAGAATCCCATCTACGACGTATCTAAGATAACACTCACATCGGCTCGAATTCATAACAGTCAATTACTCATACACGAACGCAATAATACGTTCACTATTAACACAGCGTCGTACACCGAAACTATAAGCATACCAAACGGAAACTATGATGGTGATGAGCTTGTATCCAATATCATACAGGTTTCTGATATACTTGATTCCGCAACGTATGCATCATACACAAACGATATAGTGTTTTCAAATGCAACTAATGATTTCACTTTTGCATTTTATGGGGGTATACACGGATACACATCTTCAAATGCATACACGACACCACACGATGTTCTCGGGTTTTCTTCAGATAATGTACACTCCGTGAATAACAGCCTTAAGACGGGGAGTATAAACCTTCAAGGTGTTGATTCATTCATACTCAAATTAAGCAGTGGTTCCGACGAGTTTAATCAGACTGTATACGCAGATACACCGTTTTATACTGGGCGAATACTCACATGTGGAGACGTGATAAATCATTCTGGTTCCGATGATGCACTTGAACACAATTTTGATTCTGGTACACAAAAAACCATATCGAGTATACGAGTGCAATTTTATTACAGCAGTAAAGGTCGCCTCATACCATACGATTTCAGAAATGCAAATCACGTCCTTAAATTCGCGATCACGTGTTCGACGGATAAGCTTGAAAATGTACCTAAAATTGAAAGAGATGTGTCTCTTCCGCCACCTGTGGACATCCCCGAATTTGAGGATGTACAGAGATGGGATGCGTTTGTATCCATATTTCTGATAGTATTGGCGGGTGTCCTGATGTTGATGATGACCAAGAAGCAATCTTAGCGGGTGACCGCATAGAGTGGTTGCGCAGGCTTTTGGACACGAGTCGACAAACGAGAGACACCGAGGTACACCACGATGGACAACAAAGTGGTGAAAAGAGCGGTGAGCGTGTAGTTCATGCCACCATTCTTGTTGACCTTGACGACTTGGTTAACCAACCAGCGGACGAGGTCCATCCACGACAAAGCCGCGGCGAAAGAGAAACCAGCGACGACCGCGTTCAAGGATTGCGATTCGAGTTCTTGGCTGATGAGCGTAACAGTTTCAGCGGCAGTAGACATTTTATATAATACTCATAGAAAAAATTATTCTGGAAGTAAATCTTCCACGACAAGAATTTTCTTGTACTCTTTCTTCTGGTACCCTTTCATGTCATCCCGTTCAGAATCAGAATCAGAATCAGAATCCGAATCCGAATCCGAATCAGATTCGTCATCTACTTTGAACTCCTTATACTCTGATTCTGTCCACCCTTCTGGAGTATGATCATTGTCCATTACTATCAATAGCATTTTTTAAAAGCTCTTCTGTCGGGTTCGTAGGTACCCATGAATCCCAAGTATCAAAAGCTTCGTTTATTTTATTCATACCCGGATCTTCACCTGTATATCTCGTGAACTCTATGTCAGACTCATCTATGACCTCGATGTCGCCCACATCATCGTCGTCATCGTCCAAGTCTGGGAAATATGAACCCACCCTCTGTCCGACTTCATATCTCGCACAATATTTCATCGAGTATTCCAAATCTTTCATGAGAACCGCGGTTCTTCCACATGCTTTTGAATATTCGCATGCGAGAATCATACCTTTTTCAAGTACAGGTGTGACGATATCAATCATCATCTGTGTGTACTGGTCAATTTGTGCGTTTGTATCGCCGGTGAGATCAAAACCTGTTTTCATTATGTATCAAATAATAATTTCACGGTTCCGTTCTCCAAACGGAGTATGTTATAATTTTGTGCGTAAACTCTAAGTTCTTTGTCAAAGTTCGTGGTGTAATTAAAAAGACCAATTTTGACATTTTGATTCTTTATGGGTGAAAAGTTGAGTTGCCCTGTCGGGTACCAACGTTCTGGTTCGAGTGCAAAGCTATACATGTAAAAACGTCTATACACAGGTGTTCTTGAATGGTGTTTACCGGGTTGTATAGACCTGAGGTGTACCATGTCACCCGTGACATGGTTGAGTATCTCGCTACCATCGAGTCTTAATTCGAGGTACTTAAGTTGCTCGGAGTTTGTGAATGTAGAAACGTCACTCGTTATATTTGTATTTGACGAATATTCAAGTGGCGTCGAGAAATCATTTGTAATATTCGTGCGATTTTCATACTTGTCTTTAACGACAAAGAATAATTCTTTAACGGGATTTTTAAAATCTGTGCGCACCTCAAATTCATTCGCTTTTAGTAAATCGTTATATTTAGCATCCGCGTTATTGAGTGTAAATGTATTCAATTGCGTCTGTGTGATGATATAATCAGTGCGTCCCAATTCAGGTTTATTTTCGAGTGATATCATTTCCAAATTAAGTTTAGCGCTTTTTATGAGACCAGTTGGATTTTCGCCTATGTAATACGACTCACTTATCAGTTCTGATGTGTCATTCACTGCAAATATGCATTCTTCAGCCTTTCGTAATTTAATCACAATTTCTATTTCTTGTTTTGTGATAGCATACAGTGGTATAGCGAGCTCCGGGTACTCATGGAAGTAAAAAGGAATATTTACAATATATGAAGCATCCGTTTTAGACTTTGTGATGAGTTCATTGCGGATTACTCTGTATCTGTCATCGGCGACAGAAAAAATCTGATATGGTTTACCTATGAGTTTTGTAAGGCACGACTGTTTAGATTGCGTCACAAATAATTCAGAATGTATGGCTAACATGTCAGTCGTGATTCTTTGTATGAGGATTCCTCCTATGTATAAATCTACGTATTCTATCATAGAATGAGCTATTGTTTCACAATATGTAATATGGTCATATCCACTCACTAAATTTTGATCGATTCCACCGAGTGTGAGTTTTAAACTCACACCCTTGAGAAGATCTCCTTGATTTTGTGGTATAGTACATCTGATTTCTTCATCAAATTCAATTCGCCCCTCAAAATCTAAATCTGTATAAAACCTTGAAAAGTTACCATGCTTTTTGAAATTTTTTATGAAATACGTATACTCTGGGTCATCCGTGAACAAACTGTCCTGTGGACCGGTCGTACCTAATTGGACTCTACCAGCCATTACTATTATTACACCCTAAAATTTTAAACCAGCAATACCTCCATTTATGCGTAAAACATTGTAGTTTGATGCGTACACGCGAAGTGTGTGTGCACTCGATATACTCGGTCCATCGAGTTCAACGCTCAGAAGTTTATGTATCACGCGACTCATATTTACTTGACCCGTTGGGTAATACACTTCTGGTTTGAGTGAGAAACTGTATATACCAAACTCATAGTTTTCATCGATAGAGTTTGTGTGATGTTTTAATGGTTGTTCCGCGGACAATTCAAGGTTATCTGCGTCTATCACCGTATTATTATTGAATTTCAAATTTACGTGTTTGATGGGTACGTGATCTCGTGTATCATCATTCGTCGCTATGAAAAATAATTCTTTGACGGGGTGTTTGAAATTAATCATGACAGTGCGTTTAGAAACGCCTGGGTCCATGCGTATTTCTGCGACTTGTGTTTGTGTGATGACGTATTCAATGGGGCGGGTCATTATAAATGCCTTTTCTGTATCCGTGAGATACACGTAATTTACGAATAAACTTGCATTCCTAAGTTCTACATCACACGTAATCGACGTGGGGCTATACGTTGATGAACTGATATCATATTCCACGGTGAGATCATCGACGGGTCTAAACTTTAGTTTTATTTCGACTTCTTGCACTGTAAGACCACACGTAGGTATGGCTAAACTGGGGTGTTTATTGAAGTAAAAGGGTAACTGTACTTTGTATTTTTGGAAGTTCGTGTACTGTGGGTAGACGGCGTCGTTAATGATGGGATAACTGTTATGCAGTGTTGTGGCGACGAGTGTAAAGTCGGCGTCATTTTGTGTATATTGTAATTGATTGTACATGTATATGTACTCACCTGTGATACGCTGAATCGTCTGTCCACCGATGAGTAGGTCCGCGTATTTAATCATTTTCGTTGGTGTGGATGTGTTCCATCTAATTTGTTTGACTTTTAGGATTAGATACTTTAATGGGTCACTCACGGATGTTATTCTAACATTGTCGTAGGTGCCTATGATATTGATCTCTATGTTCAAAGTAATTCTATAGTTTCCACCTCCCAAGTTCTCTTTCGTGTAATCTTTCACACTCACACCAGTAATGGTAAAATCTTCTGTACTGTTAAACACGTATTCTATTCCTTGATATACAGGGAGTTCACTCGTCTCCACGGCATCGACGTATAAGGTAGCATCTGTGCTTCCGGTCGCAATGACGTACGTGTCACCCTGCCCAGATGTGGGCGTGGGTGGTGGTAAATCAATGTTAAGTGTCAGATCTCGAATCATATCACCCACTGTGTTGGGTACACGAGCGGAAATTTCATTGCCATACTCTTTAAAGCGTTCTATCGGAATTTCAACTTGTTCAAAAGCAAACTTTGTGTGTCTTCTAAATCTGGAAAGAAAGTGTGAATACTGTGGTTCTTCGGTGATCCATCTGTCCTGGATTCCAGTGGCTGCGAGTAACAGACGACCCGACATTCCTACTATTTGTGAGTAAAATTTTGCGAAATAAAACGATACAGTATTTTAGAATGAACATTCAGTTGCGAAAATTCAATCCGGCGAGCATGGAGGATGACCGAATATGTGTATTCATTGGAAAGCGCAACACAGGTAAATCAACATTAGTAAAGGACATCATGTACTATAAGAAACATATACCAGCTGGTATAGTTCTATCTGGTACAGAAGAAGGTAACCACTTTTACGGAAATTTTATACCCGATGTGTGTGTCTACGGCGATTACGATGGTGAAGCGGTTGATCGTGTTTTAACCAGACAACGAAAGCTCGTGGGTACCAGGGGAAAGAACAGAACGAACGGGGCATTCATGTTACTCGACGATTGTATGTACGATTCAAAATTTTTGAAAGAAACACGAATTCGTCAGTGTTTTATGAACGGTCGTCACTTTAACATCTTCTTCATGCTGACGATGCAGTACGTGATGGATCTTCCTCCCGCACTTAGAGCGAATGTGGATTATGTGTTTATCCTCAGGGAAAACATCATACAAAATAGAGAAAAACTATATAAATCATTCTTTGGCATTTTCCCGTCGTTTGATATGTTTTGTAAGGTCATGGACCAATGCACTGAAAACTATGAGTGTCTTGTACTAGATAACACAGTGAAAAGTAATAAAATAACCGATTGTGTATTCTGGTACAAGGCAAAGATCAGAACTGGATTCAGGGTGGGGAGTCCACAACTCTGGAGCATGCACAAGAAAACATACAACCCAAAATATTTGGAACAGCAGGAGGCTGACGCAAAGAAAGCGACAAAGAAAACACATCTCACTATAACCAAACGAAAATAACGAATGCGTCACTCACCAATTTCAAAAACATCATTCTACATTAAATGTCGACCGACGTTCGAACTTTGAATCTCTCTGAAAATGATGACGGTATGGTTCCATTGACGACATCCTTCATGCAAAATAATCAAGCCGAAAAAAATGTGAGTCAAAATAAAGAAATGACCATGGATTCCACGCCAATTCATGACATCATGGGTCAGCCAGAGATGCCACTCGAACCACCAATGATGGAATCCGATCCACGAGTCCAGCAACAGCAGATGATGCTTCAACAGCCCATGATGATGCAACCACAGCAGCAGCAGCAGCAGCAGCCAGTTGCCATGCAAAGTAAAAACCCCTTCAACCTTACTGATGAGCAGATGCAAGCCGTCGTCGTCGCGGCGTGTACTGCGGCTGCCATTAGTAAGCCTGTACAGGAAAAGCTCGCCAATTACGTGCCCCAGTTCTTGAATGAACAGGGACACCGAAGCATGGTCGGCCTCGCGGCGACCGGTGCTGTGGCGGCTGGTATTTTCTATGTGCTTAAGCGTTATGCCTAAAAATAATACGTATACATCGCACCACCAAATTGTGTGTTTGCGATCACCAACCCAATCGTAAATGTGGGTATTAAAAGACCGAGCGTAATTCCCGTGCTTTCAATATTCTCCCCGAATTCCGTGATACTCTTTTTGAGTTTTTTGTTTTGAAGATACGCGACGAAAAGCAAGAACGTTGATATCGACGCAGTAATTATGTATCTGTAATCAACCCCAAACTTGGAAAACATACTCGTGCCTCTGGCGATGACGTTAATGAACAATGGGGTCACCACAGTCAATAAAACTGTGTTTACCCATTGTCTAACTTTTGGTTTAGCATTTGCAGTCAAAAGTGGTGCATACAAAGCTACGAATGTCACGACCCAAAGTAAAACCAAATTGATGATATCAGATTTCATTTATGATACACGTAGATTATTTATCCTGGATGTGTTTGCCACAAAATTTGGTCTTTTCTGGTATCTCTTGGTATACACCTATAGAAACGCACATGTTTTTGATTTTATCGTAGTTGGACCAAAATTTCGCGCTATGTGAATATTCGTCGACCGTGCAATGTGCGAGTTCATGTATCAATACGTGCATGATTTCGTTTGGTTCGCCATTTATGCATAGTCCTATCTCTCGACCCTTGTTTATGTTGTAACCAACGCTTCCAGCCTGGGCGCGGTAATGCGCGGTGATTGGTATTTCTGTACAGAGTTCCTTGAATTCATTATCACCAGATTTGTGTATGTATTCTCGAAGAATTTGGTATCGCTCTCTTACTATGCGCAAATTCTCTGGTTCTTTCGTGTTTAAAAGTATATATAAGTTTACAACGATGAGAATAAGTGCGAGTATCATCTCTTATATACGAAGATAAATTTTGAGTAGAGTTCAGATATAGGATTTCCATGTAGTGGTTCCCATGCCTTAAGTCTAAATCCTAATTTTTCTAAACGCGTCACGAATAAGTCTCTATGTGCTATGGGTTCTGTCTTTGCTCCGTCTTTATAATAGGGTGTGTCTTCGAGTTGTACGAACAACTTTTCACCGAATGCCCCGTGACTCGTACCTTTCATCAAGAAAAATGTGTCCTTTCCGTAATTTAATGGTGTTTTGAATATGATTTGTTGTGAATCGGGAATGATACCCATGAGCGTACCACCCGGTTTCACGCGTTTACTTATTTCTTTCGTGGTTTGCATGAACAATTCTTCGGTCTGAAAAATATAGTGAATGGAAAAATTATAACACACGACGTCATATTTTCTGTTTGGTGCGCTCGTGATGTCCCCGAGGTAAAAATTAATGCGCATTTTATACACTTTGGAAGCCCGCGATTTAGCTTCCTCGAGGGCATCTTCGAGTGGTTCGCATGCACTTAAATTTACGCCACACTGCTTGAACTTACCTATGTCTCCCCCGAAACCACATCCTACGTCTAACACGGCATCACCTTCTCGACACACGCGTGTTATGAGTTCCCTCTTTTCTTGGTTGTGATACTTTCGTATCTCTTCCATCACTTAAAAGTTTAGACCTTACTATAAGTATGAAACCTTTCCTTAAGTGGGTTGGTGGAAAAACGCAGTTACTTGAGCCCGTCTTAGGTAGTTTTCCAAAAGAAATAAACGATTATCACGAAATATTTGTGGGTGGCGGGAGTGTATTGTTTGCTGTGTTGGACAGATGTGATGTACGGGGTAAGATACATGCGTATGACCTCAATGAGACACTCATAAACGTATACAAGGATGTACAGTCTCGACCAAAAGAATTGCACGAAGAAGTCATGAAACTCTTGAATGTATACGATGGATTAACCGGTACAGAAATTAATCGAAAGCCTACGAATGAAGATGAAGCGATGACATCCAAGGAGAGTTACTATTATTGGCTAAGACACCTGTACAATTCAAACGTTGGCGACCGGTCGGCTATGTTCATATTTCTAAATAAAACCTGTTTTAGGGGTGTGTTCAGGGAAGGTCCAAATGGGTTCAATGTACCATATGGGCATTATAAAAGTACGCCACAGTTCGTCACACTCGACGAATTTGAAAAAATATCGAAGAGTATACAACGTGTGGAGTTCGTACACTGTGACTTTAGGGATGCAATCGCTCGTGTCAAGCCCGGTGACTTCATGTATCTCGATCCACCGTATGCACCGGAAACAAAAACATCTTTCGTGGGATACACAAAAGATGGATTCGGAATGAAGGACCACGAGGAATTATTTGCGTTAACGAAGTCGTGTGGCGCTAAATTTACGATGAGCAATGCGGGTGTAGATTTAGTTCGTGCATCGTTTTGTGATTACAACATATCTGATGTAAAAGCGAGACGGGCTATAAATAGTAAAAATCCAGAAGCGACTACGACTGAAGTGATCGTTCGGTCATCCAATGATTAACTTCAGATTCATTTAATGTGTAGTATGCCGGGAACAATGTCCACTTCCGTGTTTTACGATTGATGTGCATCTTCCATGAAACGTCGCCATGTTTCGCGAAAAATACTTTTATACCGTATTTTTCGTTAAATTTTATAGGTATTTCATATTTTTTCTGTTTGAACCACCAATCATTTACGATAAATGCGAGATGAAAATTCACACCCGGGTAAAGGTGACGATACTCTTCGAGTAGACACGGACCGGTGCGAAGTTTTTCGTCGACAGAGCCGGGTATTATTTGGTGTTTACACTCGAAAAGGATTACCGTCTTTCTATCAGAACTGACGTAAGCGCCATCTGGTTTCTTATCGTGTTCCCAATATAGATCTTTTAGGTCAGACATGTGATTCGTGAAACCGGATTGTTTCAAGTATACAAATGTTTTGTCGCCTATCACATATTTCTGTCCGGGTATATGATTTCGTAAGACACATTTTTCGAATGGTAGACCACTCGCATTCGTGTTTGATCCACCGTCTCCATGTGATATCATGTGTGGTATACATACGAATTATTTCTTTATATATAGAGTTTCAAACCAAAAGACGAGAATAATCGCGAAGTAACACCATGTTTTTTCATTTTTAAAAACACAAAAAACTTTTTTTATTTTTTTCTTTTCTTTTCAAAGAAGAAAGCATTCAAAAAAATAATTTTTTTTATTTTTAATTTTGGGACGGAGTAAAATGCAAATAGGTATCAGTTAGACATACCCTCTATATAACCTCGTCAATTGGTTTAAAATGGATATACCAATTTTTTTATATTCTAAGTTTTTTGGTACTTTTTCAATTTTAAAAACACAAAAAACTTTTTTTATTTTTTTCTTTTCTTTTCAAAGAAGAAAGCGTAGAAAAAAATAATTTTTTTTATTTTTAATTTTGAGATGACGAGATTTTTAAGGTTTTGTTTGAAAAAGACATAGTCTCTACATAAAGGGTAAAATGGTTTATGTAGGGACATGCATGGTTTCAAACCAAAAGACGACATTTTCAACGAAGCAACACCATGTTTTTTCATTTTTAAAAACACAAAAAACTTTTTTTATTTTTTTCTTTTCTTTTCAAAGAAGAAAGCGTAGAAAAAAATAATTTTTTTTATTTTTAATTTTAGAAGAATCTCATGAAAATATTTTCCGGTAAAATGTTACCACAAGACCAATTGTAAACGTAACAGTGATTATGACCATTCCCCTCCATGAACTTGGACTCACGAAGTGTACTGTGTTTCAAACCAACATCAAGTGTATTGTAAACGTCGAACCCCGCATTGCGTGCGAGGATAGCTGCCGAGTTGAGTTCATCACCCGTGTCGTAAAACATATATGCCTGTTTCACATGAATACCAGTTTTGACGGAAGTATATGGGACACAGTAATAACTCGTGACATGTCCCGTCTCATCTATGTATGAGTGTACCACATCTTTCACCGAAATCAGCCATCGTGTCACGTAAGCTTCGTCTATGACGGGTGCTACCGAATATTTAGACAAGTGTCTATTGAGTATACGTGCTACACGTGGCACATCTTTTTTCGTAATAAACGTGTGTGAAGTACCACCAATGAGACGATGTGGACGTTCGCGTTCTTGTGAAAATTTGGCTTTATTCAGTTTAGGTACATTGAGAAGCCTGTGCCAGTACCGCGTCTTCGCGATGGGTGTTGGTAATTCCGCGACGGCTGTATACACAGCTTGCCATATCCCGATCGCGTTAGCTCTTCTACGTATTTCGGATATGAGAAGAGGCGCGAGGCGCTTGTTTCGAATTGTATCGTGTACACATAGAAAGTTAATTTGTAGTACGT
>Ga0222715_10001902_pt1 | contig 19526 bp, 12 predicted proteins | sample C33_9DmetaG_FD_165056 | JGI IMG/M metagenome (GOLD analysis project Ga0222715, IMG submission 165056) | Estuarine water microbial communities from San Francisco Bay, California, United States - C33_9D | ecosystem: Environmental > Aquatic > Marine > Unclassified | place: USA: California... | reverse complement strand
ATATCTGCAGAAGAAAATGCAGTCATAGACAAAATCTCAGCGGGAATTTTATTTTGATTCGGCATTGCATTAATTACTTTATCAAAATTTAGAACTGCTAACATATACTCTTGATTATTAAAATAGTCCTGTCCTTTAGAAAAATATGAATACATATCGTCTTTTCCTGCTTTATCTTTTTTAAAAAAATCAAATATTCCCATTATATATTGTTTAAATATTTTTTGTTAAAAATTAAATCTAATAACTTTTTATTATAAATAAAAATATGACAATTTTACTAAAATCTAATAATCTACAAATCCTTTAATTTATAATATAACCAAGATGCTAAAAAAAAGATTATTATAATAGATATTGTAACAACTATACCAGTTAATGGGTCATGATCATAATAAGGCATTCCGTACATATCAACATCTTGATAATGATCCATCTATCGGTTTATTTTCAAATTAATGTAAAGTAGTTATTTTCAATACTACAATTTTGACAATTATTTACAATTTAATAGGCTCATCTTCATCCCAATCTCTAACATCTGGAAAAAATCCAATTTTATTCTCCCACTTTGTTCCTAAAGGAACTTCTTCAATAGAAGCACCAGAGTTTTGCAAAAAAGAAAATAGTCGCATCATATCATTTCTTTTAATCTCCCCGTTAGCACAAATTATATCAATAATTAGGTCACATATTTTATTTTTATGAAAATTTGACAATTCAGAAATATCTGAAATTAACTCATCACTTGGAGAAATATTTACATATCCATCGTCAATCTTTTTCCAGTCAACACCATCTTTATAGTTATAGTAGTTATTAAATTCATTATTAAAATATGAAGTAATAATTGCTTTTTCCCTTACAGCATCTTGCGTAGGCAAATAATTAATTGGAGAGAAATGAAAAAATGAATCATTATATATCGTCTGTATTCTTAAAAATTCTGCTTCAGAAATATTTTCGTTATCTAAATTGATAAGATCATCATGAAATTTAATAAAATCTTTATCATCAGGCTTTAAACTCAAACATTTTTGCATATCGTTTAATGCACTTTCTTTATCATTATTTTCATTAAAGTAAAATACTGCTCTATTATATAAAGACTCCGTATGATCCGGATTAATTGAAAGTGCAGAATTAAAATCATTTAATGCATCTTTATCACCAGATGCAAATTTCACAGATGCTCTAAGATAATATAATTCAACAATATTAAAAATATATGATTGATTCTTAGGTGCATAACCGATAATTGGTTTAGGGTCTTCATCAAACAAGTTTCTTTGTTCTTCAGCCATCTTAATTATCTTTGATAGATTCTTTATTGCATTACTAAAATCTTCACTCTCTATATTCTCCTTAGATTCAATAAAAAGTTTATGTATTAACTTTTCATTTGACTCTGATAAATTATGAGGATGGTTTTTTGCATTTAGTTCTTTTTCCTTATCATTTTTAGATTGTATATTAGATTTCAAATCCTCAACATTTATATTGGTTAACAAATCCTCTTGACTTTTCGTCAATCCATATTGCCCAATTTTTTCTTTTTTACCAAATAGCCAGTCTAATATTCCCATAATTAAAGTTTTTTTATAAATCTAAACAATTTTTTATCAACAATAAAATAGGTGATTATACTGAAATTTTAGAACAATAAAAGTTTTAGAATCCTAAAGCCAAAAACTGTCCCCTTTTCTGTCCCCCTAAAATTAAAAAACCCTCATAATCTATTGAATTATAAGGGTTTAACTTTTATTGTTGCGGTCTGGACGGGACTCGAACCCGCGACCCCATGCGTGACAGGCATGTATTCTAACCAGCTGAACTACCAGACCGTTCTTTTAAAAAGAAATGCAAACTTAAAAGATTTTTTAGTAACTCAAAACATTTTCTGTCTTTTAAGTAAGTATGAGGTGATTATTTGATCATATCCTTTGTTAATATCAACTTCAACAAGATCTATTTTATATTGTAAACACTTTAGTCTAAGTATATCTAAAAATTCACCAATTCTTTTTAGATAATCTTCTTTATAATGTGAGGGATTTAATTTAATACTCTCACCACTCTCAACATCAATAAAATTATATGGTTTATTATCAAATTCTAACAAATGTTCGCTAGCGACATCTGACACATAAAATAAAACAATCTCATGCTTTTTATGTTTTAAATGTTTTATTGCATCAAATATTTTTTCCAAATCATTGTCATCTGAAATCATGTCTGTAAACATAAAAACTAAAGACCTTTGGCTAATCCTTTCTGCAATTTCATGTAAAGCAGAAATTGTTGAAGTTTTCCTATTATTTAATTTAGCATTAACTGAAAGAACATTTTCAAGCTCTTGGTATATTAATTGATGATGACGATTAGAAGACTTTGCCAGAATATTTGTTTCAATTTCATCTGAAAATGTACTAATACCAACAGCATCTCTTTGTTTTTTAAATATATTCATTAAAACAGCTGAGGCATATACACTAAATAAAATTTTATTTGGTTTTTCAAATGTAACCTCATCAAAATTTGGATAATACATTGAAGAAGAAGTATCTATTATTAATTGACATCTCAAGTTAGTTTCTTCCTCAAATCTTTTAACAAATAATTTGTCAGACCTTGCAAATAACTTCCAATCTATATGCCTAGTACTTTCACCAGTGTTATATAATCTATGTTCAGCAAATTCTACAGAAAACCCATGGTATGGACTTTTATGTTTACCAGTTATAAAACCCTCTACAACTTGTCTTGCAAAGAACTCTATATTATTTGAAAGTTTAATTTGATTAATATTGTCCATAAAAAAAAGGGCATAAAGCCCTTTTAAATTTAGTAATAATTACATGTGGGCTTGTAATTTTTCTAAAATTTGAGATTTTGGTACAGCACCCACTAATTTATCAACCACTTCTCCATTTTTAAAAACTAATAATGTAGGTATATTTCTTACTCCATATTTAGTAGGAGTATCAGAATTACTATCTACATCAACTTTTCCAATAACTGCTTGACCGTCAAGTTCATTGTGAAGCTCGTCAACTATAGGACCAATTGTTCTACAAGGACCACACCAAGTAGCCCAAAAATCAACTAAAACAGGTTTATCTGAGTCTAATACAACTTCTTGAAAATTTTGATCTGTAATTTCTAATGCCATTTTTTTATTTTTTTATTATACAAATTTATAAATTTATTTTGTCAATTTATAGACAATTTTACTACTTCTAAATTATTTAACTCTTTAATAAATTCCTTATTAATATCAACTTTTATTTTTCTTGAAAGTAAATCAACATCATAGTTTTGATTTTGATTAATTACATTTAAAATTAAAGAATGTTTACCTTTATTTTTTTCTATTATATCAACTGTTTTTTCAACTATATCTTCTGAAATATTATCTAGTTTAACTCTTAAAACAACATCTCTTATTTCACTATCGATAAGCTCTGACAAAAGACTTATTGAAGAAATTTTAAACTCAAGATCATCATTGTAAAATTTCTTTTTAACACGTCCAGAAAGATGAATTAACCATGAAGGGGTTAAAAAAGATTTGAATTTAATATAATCATCACCAAAAATAAAGAAACGATAACCTCCGAAGAAATCTTCAAGATGAAGAACACCAAACTTTTTACCTTTTTGAGTTTCTCTATGCTCAACATCAACAACGACGCCAGAAAAATGCATTTCTTTATTTTGAACTTTATGTAAATCGGTGAGCATAGATAAATTAGAATTACAGAAATTATCTATTTCAAATCTATAATCATCTAGGGGATGGCCAGAAATATAGATACCTACAACTTCTTTTTCTTTCGATAGTAAATCCATTGTGGACCATTCTGGACAATCAACTACTTCAGGAGGCTTTACTATCGAATCAGAACTTTCTCCAAACATGTCAAATTGATTTGAGTTCTTAGTGTCTTGAACTTTATTGCCAAATTTTATCATTTTTTCAACAAAACTTTGTTCTCTATCCTTTTCAAAATATTGGGATCTATTAATTCCAAATGAATCAAAACCACCTGAATATGCAAGACTTTCTAATGTTCTCTTATTTGCTGATCTTAAATCAACTCTTGAAACAAAATCTGTGAAATCTGTATAATTACCATTTTCTTTTCTTTCCTCCACAATAGCTTTTACAGCACCTTCACCAACTCCTTTAATAGCTCCTAAACCAAATCTAACCTCACCTTCTTTATTTACAGCAAATTTGTAAAAACTTTCATTAATATCTGGACCTAAAACTTTAACACCCATTGCCTTACATTCCTCCATATAAAGCGTTATATCTTTAATATCTCGCATATGATTTGTAAGTATTGCAGCCATTAACTCTGCCGGATAGTGGGCCTTTAGAAAGGCGGTTTGGTAGGCAATTAATGCATAACAAGTTGAATGTGATTTATTAAAAGCATAAGAAGCGAAAGCCTCCCAATCAGTCCAAATTTTTTCTACTACTTTAACATCAAATCCGTTTTCACTACATCCTTCAAAGAATTTAGGTTTTAATTTATCAAGAACAGATTTGATTTTTTTACCCATTCCTTTTCTGAGCATGTCTGCATCACCTTTTGAGAATCCCGCTAACTTTTGCGATAGCAACATAACTTGTTCTTGATATACAGTTATTCCATACGTATTGGAAAGAAAACCTTCCATTTCTGGCAAATCATATTCTATCTCTTCTTTCCCATGCTTACGTTTTATATAATTAGGAATATATTCCATAGGCCCAGGTCGATAAAGAGCATTCATGGCAATTAAATCATCAAACTTATCTGGTTTTAATTGTTTCAAATGAGCACGCATTCCATCAGATGAGAATTGAAAGATTCCTTTTGTTGTACCATTTTTAAATACCTCATATGTCTTTTCATCATCTAGTGGAATATTATCAATATCAATTAAATTATTATGTAGCTTTTCAATAATTTTAATACAATCTTTAATTATTGTTAAATTTCTTAATCCAAGAAAATCCATTTTTAACAAACCAGCATCCTCAACAACACTATTGTCAAATTGTGTAACCATCAATTCAGAATCTTTTGAATTTGTAATTGGTATAAGATCAATTAATGGTTCCGGAGTAATTATTACACCACATGCATGCGTACCAACATTTCTTATGGATCCCTCTAGCTTTATTGCATTTTTGATTGTATTGGCAGGTAAATCATTTCCTTGTGAAAATTCAATAAGTTTTTTTGCATTTGGAAATTGATCTTTTTTCACACTCTTTTTCAATTCTTTTTCAGAGAGATTAAAAATTTTAGATAATGAAGTTAAATCAGGAACTAATTTAGCCATTTTATCAGCTTCAAAAAGAGGCAAATCTAAAACACGTGCAGTATCTCTAATTGATGATTTAGCAGCCATAGTTCCATAAGTAATAATCTGAGCAACTTTGTCTTTGCCATATTTTTCAACTACCCAATCAATTATTCTTGACCTTCCTTCATCATCAAAATCTATATCAATATCTGGAAGTGAAATTCTTTCAGGATTTAAGAATCTCTCAAAAAGTAAATCATATTTTATTGGATCAACATTTGTGATTTTAGTACAATATGCCACCACAGAACCTGCAGCAGAACCTCTTCCAGGCCCAACTGAAACATTCATTTTTCTAGCTTGGGCAATAAAGTCTTGTACAATTAAAAAATAGCCTGGATAACCAGATTTTTCAATCGTCTCTAACTCAAAATCTATCCTTTCTTTTATTTCATCACTAATTTCAACATATCTTTCATTCGCTCCTTCATAGGTTAAATGCCTTAAATAAGCATTTTCACCTCTTTTACCATTATCATCTTTATCATCAGGATGGTGAAATTCATTTGGAATGTCAAATGCAGGAAGCAGAACATCTCTCGACAATGTAAATACATCAATCTTTTCTATTAATTCTTGAATATTTTCTATTGCATATGGAATATCAGAAAAAAGCTCATGAATCTCATCTTGATTTTTAAAGTAAAACTCATCGTTTGGAAAACCGTATCTAAAACCTCTTCCTTTTCCAATTGGTGTTGATTGTTGCTCTCCATCTTTAACACATAATAAAATATCATGAGATGAAGCATCATCTTTATTTATATAGTATACATTATTTGATGCAATTAATTTTACATTATACTTTTTAGAGAGATCAAGTAAAATTCTATTAACATGTTGCTCCTCCTCTAGTCCATGTCTATTAATTTCAACATAAAAATCATCACCAAAATTTTCAGCCCACCATTTAAACTCCTCTTCAGCTTGCTCTTCTCCAACATTCAAAATTAAATTTGCTATACTCCCATACAAACTACCGCTTAAAACAATCAAGCCTTCTTTGTATTTTAAGATTAAATCTTTATCAACTCTAGGCACATAATAAAATCCTTCAACATAACCAATAGAACTTAATTTTGAAAGATTATGATACCCTTCTTTTGTTTTGGCTAAAAAAGGAATTTGAGCCCCATAATCCTTAAATGATTTATCTTGATGATTTGCACAGACATTTAGCTCACAACCAAGAATAGGCTTTAGCTTTAATAATTTATCCTCTTTATAGGATTCGTTAATAGGATGTTTGAATACAGCATCGACAAATTTAAATGCACCAAACATATTTGCATGATCAGTTAAGCCAATAGCAGGCATTTTTAATTCTGCTGCCTTATCAACAATTGATTTTACATCAGCCGTAGCTTGGAGAACAGAATACTGAGAATGAACATGTAAATGAGAAAATTTTGAATCAATTACGTTCAAAGAAATATCATCAACTCCATCTTCACCGATTCCCACTTTTTTTTCTTCCTGTTTCTTTTCTTCTATTTCTTGATTCTTACTATCATAAGGCTGAATATTTAAACCTATTAGTTGTATTGTAGAATTATTGTTTTTCTTAAACTCATTAAACTCTGATTCTGAAAAACCAATCTTTTCAGTTGATATAACTCCTAACCTTACAAGCTCTAGAAAACATCTTGTAGTGGCTTCAACATCAGCAGATGCATTATGAGCTTCTGCAAAGGATTCATTAAATAATTTTACATATAATTCTGAAAGGCTTGGCCATTTAAATTTACCTCCTCTCCCACCTGGTAATTGACAAAAATCTGTCGCTTCTTCTTTTGTGTCTATTGATATCTTATCACTTAATATATTTAACATTTCTAACCTAAGAAACTCACAGCCCACAATGTTATTATCAAAACTAATATTATGACCAATAATATATTTTACATTTGACAAAGCTTCTTGAAAGTGTACTAAAACATCTCTCAAAGCAATACCTTTTTCTAAGGCCATTTTAGTTGAAATACCGTGAATTTTTTCTGAGTTAAATGGAATAGAAAAACCCTCAGGCTTAATTATATAATTTTTAACTTCAACGAGGTTACCCTTTACGTCATGAATCTGCCAAGCAATCTGTACCATTCTTGGCCAATTATTAAAATCAGTTAATGGAGCTCTATAATTTTGAGGTAAGCCAGTAGTTTCTGTGTCAAAGACTAAAAACATCTAAATTGCAGGTTAATTATTCTATGTAAATTTAGAAAAATGAATGTGCTTATCTTTTAAAAAAAGAGTATACTTTGAAAGAAGTTAATAACTTTTTATTCTATAAAAAACCGACACTTTTCATCCAGTCGTCATTATAAACTTTAGCTATATATCTTGAGCCATGATCATGAAGTAATACAACAACAACATCCTCAGATGTCAAATTATGTTTTAGTTGATCTAGACCGGCAATTGCACTTCCACAAGAATAACCACAAAACAAACCTTCTTCCTTTGCTAATCTTCTAGTAAAGAGAGCCCCATCTTTATCAGTAACCTTTTCAAAATGATCAATTAAATCAAAATCAACGTTTTTTGGAATTATATCTTCACCAATACCTTCAGTGATATAAGAGTAAATTTCTGATTCATCAAACTCACCAGTCTCGTGATATTTTTTAAATACTGATCCGTAAGTGTCAACACCCCAAATCTTTATGTCTGGATTTTTTTCTTTTAAATATCTTCCAACTCCTGAAATTGTCCCCCCTGTTCCAACTCCAACTATAAAATGAGTTATTTTTCCATCTGTTTGCTTCCATATTTCTGGACCAGTTGATTCATAGTGTGCTAATCTATTTGATAGGTTAGAGTACTGATCAGGATAATAAGAATTATCAATTTCATTGCTAAGCCTTTCTGCAACAGAATAATATGAATCTGGGTGATCAGGAGCAACATCTGTTGGGCATACATGTACTTGTGCACCCATAGCTTTTAAAATATCAACTTTTTCCTTAGATTGTTTATCAGACATGGTGCATATTAAATTGTATCCTTTTTTTATACATGCTAATGCGAGCCCCATACCTGTGTTTCCTGAAGTTGCTTCAATAATGGTTCCACCTTTATTTATTAAACCTTGAGATTCTGCGTCTTCAATCATTTTTAAAGCCATTCTGTCCTTAGTAGAATGTCCTGGATTAAAGCTTTCAACTTTGGCTAATAATAGTGCTTCTGTATCAATTATATTATTGATTTTAACAAGTGGGGTATTACCAATTGTGTCTACGATACTTTTAAAATATTCCATAAATTATATTCTTAGGCAAAGTTAAAACAACTATTCAAATCTTATGGATTTAGAAGGTGATATTTTAGATATTAAAATTGTTGGGATAATCAAAACAATATAGCAAATAATAATAGTACCAAGATTAATTAAAAACATTGAATAAAAATCAAATTTAACAGGTACAGAATTCATAAAATATATTGTCTCATCTAGAGATATTAAATGAAATCTTTTTTGAAGAAAAGTAAAAAGAACAACTACTAAATTTGCCCAAAACAATCCATTAACAAGAATATATAATGAATTATAAATGAATATTTTTCTTATATTCCAATTAGACACACCAATAGCTTTTAACACTCCAATAAATTTACTTTTTTCTAAAATGATTATTAGTAATGAAGTAATCATATTTACACAACCAACTAACAGCATCAGTATTAAAATTATCACAACATTAAAATCTTGTAGTCTTAACCAATCAAAAATTTGAGGATTTAATTCTTTAGAATTTTGGGCCTTTAAATCAAAATCTATTAATTCATCTATTTCTGATGTGTAGATGCCAACATTATCAAAGTTTTTAATTTCAATTTCATAACCACCAATTTGGTTTAAATTCCAGTTATTAAGCTTTATTAAATGATTTAAGTCAGCAACAGCAGTTATATCATCAAACTCAGAGAGAGCTGTTTTGTAAATTCCTGAAACTATAAATTTCCTAACTCTTGCAGGATTTTGTATAAAATATATCACTAAATCTTCGCCTAACTTTATGTTCAATTTCTTAGAAATACTTTCAGAAATTAAAATATCATTGCTAATATCTTTAATTGAGTCTTTAATATTAGGAATTTCTCCAGAAATCAAATTATTTTTAAAAAAATCCCAATTATAATCTCCACTAACTCCTTTTAAAACAACACCATGAATTTCATCATCATTTTTAATAATTCCTGCTTTTGTAGCATATTTATTTATGTGACTAACAAAATCTAGGTTTTTAATTTCTTCATATTTCTCAAAGTTAAAATCTATTGGATCATTTTCAAAAGACTGATTATTATTAAATTTTGTAATTTTAATATGTGATCCAAAACCAATAACTTTATTACTAATATTATCTTTAAATCCAGAAAGAATAAAAACTGAAAGTATCATTACAGCAACAGAAATAGCAATTGCTAAAATTGCAATACGTATAATTGGACGAGTATAATTATTATTGTTTTCTTTTGCAGTAAATAATCTTTTTGCAATAAAGATAGAGGAATTCATGATGGCTAAAATAAAACAAAATATCTTCATTTTTATATTCTTATGTTCTTTTGGACTTAATGCTCAAGAGCTAATTTTAGGGGCTAATAGAATTGAGCAAATAATTAACCTCACTAATGAAAAAAGGATTGCAATAGTTGGAAACCAAACATCTATGGTAAATAACACCCACCTTGTAGATACCTTAATTTCTTTAAATCAAAATATCATAACAGTATTCTCTCCAGAGCATGGCTTTAGAGGCACAGGTGATGCAGGCGCGAAAATTGAAAATGAAGTAGATATAAAAACAGGTATTCCAATAATCTCTCTATATGGGAAAAATAAAAAACCAAAGAAGAAAAACTTGGTAAATATTGATATAATAGTTTTTGACATTCAAGATGTGGGTGCAAGGTTTTACACATATATCTCAACACTACATTATGTACTTGAAGCATGTGGTGAAGAAAATATTAAAATAATTGTTCTTGACAGACCAAATCCTAATGGACACTATATAGATGGGCCTGTTTTAGAGGAAAAATATAAATCATTTGTTGGGATGCATCCGATACCCATAGTGCATGCAATGACAATTGGTGAATATGCAAAAATGATTATTGGAGAAAAATGGATTGAAAAAAAATGTGATTTAACAGTAATAGAAATGTTAAATTATAACAGAAACAAAATTTATGAATTACCAATCAAACCTTCTCCTAATTTACCAAATAAAAGAGCTGTAAATCTATACCCTTCTCTTTGTTTATTTGAGGGTACTACAATTAGTATTGGCAGAGGAACTAAAAAACCATTTCAACATTTTGGACATCCTAAATTAAATCTTTTCAACTATTCATTTATTCCAAAAAGTGGTCCTGGAAGTAAATATCCAAAACATGAAAATAAAATTTGCTACGGTAAAGATCTAACAAATACACCTATTTTAAATTCTATTAATTTAGAATGGCTAATAGAAACCTATAATCAAAGTCAAAATAAAGAAGATTTTTTCATAAGTTTTTTTGACAAACTTGCTGGAACAGACAAACTCAGAAAACAAATTATTTCTGGAAAAAGCTGGAAAGAAATTAAAAAAAGCTGGAAAACTGAACTGAATGAATTTAAGAATATTAGAGATAAATATCTTTTATATAATTAGCTTATTTAAGCTCTTTCTTTAAATTTTCGATTATATTAAAAACTGCAGGACAAACCTCTGTGTTTTTTTGTGTTAGACTAAGCAGTTGTTTTTGTTTTATTCTATCTGTGTGTGGAAACTCTCTACAAGCTTTAGGCCTCACATCATATATAGAACATCTATTATCTTGCAAAAGAAAAGAACAAGGCAATTTCTTTAGAACATAATCCTGATCTTCATCAACACTTAAAAATTTATCAGTAAATAAAGATGGTTTTATTTTTAAAAATCTTGAGATCCTTAAGATATCTTTATCTGTAAATAATGGCCCTGTAGTTGTACAGCAATTTGCACATTTCAGGCAATCGGTACATTCAAATTCATTTTGATGAAGAGAATGGATTGTCTGATCTAATTTTTTTGAATTTATCCTCTTTAAGTCTCTGAAGAATTTTTTATTTTCTTTTCTTTTTAATTTTGAATTAGAATGAAAAGAGTCAAGATTCATTATCTTTTTAGTCCAGGATATTGAATTAATGCTTCTTCTAAGCACTTAATTGCTCTTTTAAGGGAGTCCTGATTTAAAACATAAGCAATCCTCACTTGATTATTTCCTTCTCCTTCAGTAGAGTAAAATCCTGCAGCTGGAGCAACCATTAAAGTTTCATTTTGATAATCAAATTCTTCTAACAACCATTGAGCAAATTTCTCAGCGTTGTCTACAGGTAATTGTGCAATAGCATAAAATGCTCCTTTAGGTTTAGGACAAATAACACCATCTATTTTATTTAAACCATCAACAAGTAAGTCCCGACGAGCAACATATTCATTAATTACATCTTCAAAATATGATTTAGGCGTTGATAATGCAGCTTCTCCTGCAACCTGACCAAATGTAGGAGGTGAAAGTCTAGCTTGAGCAAACTTTAAAGCGGTATTAATTACTTCCGGATTTTTAGAAACTATACAACCAACTCTTATTCCGCACATACTATATCTTTTTGATGTAGAATCAATTACCACAGCATGTTTTTCTAAACCATCAAGACTCAAAACAGAGCAATGAGAATTGCCGTCATAACAAAACTCTCTATAAACTTCATCGGCAAAAAGAAATAAATTATACTTTTTAACTACATCTCTCAACAACTCTAATTCTTTTTGAGAATATAAATAACCTGTGGGATTACCAGGATTACATATTAAGATGGCTTTTGTTTTTGGTGTAATTAGTTTAACAAAATCTTCAATAGGAGGTAATGCAAAACCATTATCAATAGAGGTAGAAATTGGTTTTACGGTAATGCCTGCAGAAATTGAAAATCCATTATAGTTAGCATAAAAAGGCTCAGGAATAATAATCTCATCACCTGCATCTAAACAACTATTTAGAGCAAATAATAAAGCTTCAGATCCGCCAGTAGTAACCATTAAGTCATTATAAGAAACATCAATATCAAGAGATTGATAATATGATGCTAATCCCTTTCTATAACTTTCAAATCCAGCAGAGTGACTATATTCCACAACATTATCATCAAAGTTTTTAATTGCTTCCAATGCAACACTTGGTGTTTGAATATCAGGCTGTCCTATATTTAAATGATATACTTTCTTTCCTTTTCTCTTAGCATTTTCAGCAAAAGGAACCAATTTTCTAATTGGTGATTCTGGCATATTAAAACCCTTATTTGAAATATTTGGCATAATTATTTTTAAAAAAAACACCTCCAAAATTAGGAGGTGAAATAATAGATTTTATTTGTATAATTTTTATTTTCTTTCTAAAGGAGAGCCGTCATTCTTTTTTACTGGCATAGCTCCTTCATCTTTAGCAGGAGCTTTTACTTCTCCTTTAATTGTCAATATAACAGGTCTCTTATCAGCATTAGTTGAAAGAGTTATTGTTTTGGTAAATTTTCCAATTCTATTTGTTGCATATTTTACTCCAATAGAACCATCTTCACCTGGCTGCCATGTTGCAGAACCATCAGCTTTTCTCCAAGTAGGCACAGTACATCCACAACTCCCTTTAGCGCTTTTTATAATTAAAGGATCACTACCGGAACTTTTAAATTTAAATTCTCTCTGACCATCTGAATTATGTTCAATAACACCATAATCAACAACTTTAGACTCGAATTCAATTCCAGCATCAACAGTATTTTCTTGTGCTTTTTCAACACTTACAGGTTTAACATTATTTACTGCATTTTGTGCATTCAACACAAAGCAAAAACTTAAAAGAATTAGAGATAAAATATTTTTTTTCATTACGTAATATAGTTTGTTTTAATATTGAAAATATAACGTCAAATCTACTAAATTATTTCCTATTAACAAATTATTTTTTTAGAACAATAATTTTGTAAATTCGCCTCTTTCACTAAAGAAAATAATTAATGATTATCCCAAAAATATATCAGGCAAATCAAGTCGAAGACAAATGGTATAGTCATTGGTTAAAAAAAGGATATTTTCATTCTGAACCAGACAATAGAAAGCCATATACAATTGTAATACCTCCACCAAATGTTACTGGAGTTTTACATATGGGACATATGCTAAACAATACTCTACAAGATGTGATGATAAGAAGAGCTAGAATGCAAGGCTTTAATGCTTGCTGGGTTCCTGGTACTGATCATGCTTCAATTGCTACTGAAGCCAAGGTATTGAACAAACTTTCTGAAAAAGGTATAAAAAAAGAAGACCTAACTCGCAAAGAGTTCATGAAACATGCATATGAGTGGAAAGATGAACATGGCGGAATAATTCTAGAACAACTAAAAAAACTTGGTGCTTCTTGTGATTGGGATAGAACAAAATTTACCATGGATGAAGATATGAATGAATCCGTTATCGATGTATTCATTGATCTGTTCAATAAAGGATTGATTTATAGAGGAGTTAGAATGGTAAACTGGGATCCTGCTGCACAAACTGCTGTTTCTGATGAAGAGGTAATTCATAAAGAAATTGAATCAAAACTTTATTACATTTCCTATGAAATTGAAAATAGTGATGAAAAAATCACTATAGCAACTACAAGACCAGAAACAATTTTAGGTGATACCGCAATATGTGTAAATCCAAACGATTCAAGATTTAAACATTTAAAAAACAAAAAAGCTATTGTTCCATTAATTAACAGAATTATACCTGTAATTTTTGATGAATATGTAGATATGGAGTTTGGTACTGGGGCTTTAAAAATTACGCCAGCTCATGATATTAATGATTACGAAATTGGAGACAAACATAATCTTGAGACAATTGATATCCTAAACAATGACGGTACTTTATCTGAAGATGCTGTTTTATATGTAGCAAAAGATAGATTTGAAGTAAGAAAAGAAATAGCTAAAGAATTAAAAGAAAAAGGATGTTTAATAAAATCTGAAGGTTACACTAATAAAGTTGGTTTTTCTGAAAGAACGGATGCTGTAATTGAACCAAAACTATCTATGCAATGGTTTTGTAAAATGACTGAACTTTCAAAACCTGCCCTTGAGCACGTAATGAGTGATGATATAAAACTTCATCCTCCTAAATTCAAAAATACTTATCGTCATTGGATGGAGAATGTGAAAGATTGGTGTGTATCTCGTCAATTATGGTGGGGACAAAGAATACCTGCTTTCTTTTATGATGGAAATAAATTTGTAGTTGCAAAAAACAAAGAACTAGCTCTTGAGCTAGCTAAGAAAGAAAATCCTAGCATCACTATTTCTGATTTACATCAGGATGAAGATGTTCTTGATACTTGGTTCTCTTCATGGTTATGGCCAATATCCGTTTTTGATGGAATTAGAAATCCTGAAAATAAAGAAATCCAATACTACTACCCTACTAATGATTTGATTACAGGACCAGACATCTTATTTTTTTGGGTTGCAAGAATGATTATTTCCGGATATGAATATAGAAATAAACCACCTTTTAAGGATGTATATCTAACTGGACTTGTTAGAGATAAACTTGGAAGAAAAATGAGTAAATCATTAGGAAACTCTCCAGACCCAATTGAATTAATGAATAAATATGGTGCTGATGGAGTTAGGGTAGGTATGCTCTTATGTGCACCAGCAGGAAATGATCTTCCATTTGATGAATCATTATGTGAACAAGGTCGAAACTTTTCAAATAAAATATGGAATGCATTTAGACTTATTAAAGGATGGGAAATTAAAGATATTGATCAAGAACAAGCCTCTATTGATGGAATTAAGTGGTTTGAAAATAAATTATTCTATACTATAAAAGAAATAGATATTTCATTTTCAAAATATAGAATCTCTGAAGCTTTAATGTTAACTTATAAATTAGTTTGGGATGATTTTTGCTCTCAATATCTAGAAATTATTAAGCCAGATTATCAACAGCCAATTGATAAAAAAACGTACAACAAGACTATTCTTTTTCTAGAAAATATCCTTAAACTTCTACATCCTTTCATGCCATTTCTTTCTGAAGAAATATGGCACTTAATTGATGATAGAAAATCTGATATAATAGTTTCTCAATGGCCAGAAGCAAAAAGTATTGACAAGCAATTAATTAATGAGTTTAACAATACAATGGAAGTTGTAAGTGGTATTAGAAATATTAGAAAAGAAAAAAATATTGCTAAAAAAGAGGAATTAGATTTATTTGTAATTTCAGATAAAAAAACTAAAAATAACTTTGATGCAACCATAAAAAAACTTGGAAATCTATCTTCTATTAATTATACATCAAAAAAAGTTGAAAATGCTTTCTCATTCATGGTAAAAGCAAATCAATATTTTGTTCCTCTTTCGGATAATTTTGACAAAGATGCTGAGATAGAAAAACTATATAAAGATTTAAATTATACTACTGGATTTTTAAAAATTGTTGAAAATAAATTATCTAACAAGAAGTTTGTTGAAAATGCACCTAAACAGCTAGTAGAAAATGAAAAAAATAAACTCGAAGATGCCAAAGAAAAAATTAGGATCTTAACTGAGAAAATTAATTCTTTAAGCTAAGATCCTAATTAGTTTTATTCAATTATTAACTTTTTATTGATTTCACCAACATCTGTTTTAATCTTTATTAAGTATACTCCTTTAGCGTAACTAGCAAAATCTAATGTTTTGAAATTTTCTGTATTTGATATTTCATTAAAAACAAATATCTCTTCACCTAAAACATTTAAAACACTAATATGATTAAAATTGTTATCAGAATTATTGAATTCTATATTAACAATACCTGATGACGGATTAGGATAAATAGAAAATCTTGATGATAATTCAGAAATATCAGTACTACACGAATCCACATATATCATTACACTATTATCAGCACTACATCCGTTAACATCAACAGTGGTTAAAGTGTAAAGCTGATCTGTAGTTGGACTAACAGTAATTACTTGTCCACTCATACCATTATCCCAAGAATAGCTAGCAAATCCAGCAGAAGCAGTAATTAGAGCATTGTCACCAATACAAATTTTACCATCAAATGGATTCGTAGAAATAGAAGGTACAAATGGTTGACTTACAGTTAAATCAGTATAAATAATACTATCGCAGAAATTTGAAGCATTTAATGTATCATAATAAATACCAGTAGTTGAATAAGTGTTAGAGCCAACAGTTACAGAATTTCCATCACATAATGAAACTACGTTTGGAGTTACATTGGCAGATAGTTCAATATCATAATAGAAATAATAATATCCTGCTGCATTTGCAGTAGATCCAGTAATTGAAGCTAAATTTCCAAAATTGTATGGATAGGTAGCTCCACTATTATTTCTAAATACTCCAATTTGATTTGGATTATCTAGTCCTAGTTCGTAATCTGTTCCAACTGGTAAATCAAAGTTTAATGTAACTCTCTGAGATCCTGCAAGAACATTTTGAGTTGAGCTTTCAATTATAGTTCCATTATCATCTCTCAATTCAAATGTTAATACTCCTGGGTCTTCAACATAAATAATTGCAGATACAATTCTAGAAGGAACATAACAATCAAAAACTAATCTTCTTTCAAAATTAAAATAACCTCCTGGATATACTGCACTGTCTGGAATCCCACCAAATATTGTTGGGTAATTTGCTGAAAGTACAGTCAAGTTTGTAGTAACAGTACTGTCGCAACCATTAGTTGCTGTTAAAATGTCAACATATGTTCCTGAGTTTGTATACGTGTTAGATCCAACCATAAAAAAGTCTCCAGAGCATATTGTTGTATTATTAGTACTTGACCCACCAGATATTTGATTAACAATCAGGTTGGTGTAAACAAGACTATCACATCCAAAAGAGGTTTGAAAGGAATCAATATAAGTTCCTGTAACGCTGTAAGTGTTATTTCCTAAAGTATATGTTTCACCTAAACAAACCGTTTGATTATTTTGATAAATTACAATTGGGTTTACTGTTAAGTTTGTTAACACTAAACTATCACATCCTGAAACTGATAACATTGTATCGACATACGATCCAGTAGTTGTATAAATACTTGATCCAATCACTACACTATCTCCTTGACAAATTGAGTATTCTGCTGGAGCATTAGATGCTTTCATTTCTATATTGTAGAAGAAATAATAGTAATCACCAAATTGCTGTGCGCTTGATTGAGTTATTGAAGCAAGAGTTCCAAAATCATATGGGAAACTTACTCCAGTGTTATTTCTCCAAAGTCCTTCGAATCCAGAAGCCGCAGAGACACCTAATTCAAAATCTGTTCCAACAGGCATCTCAAAATTTAATGTAACAAAGTTAGCTCCATCATTTAAAGCATAAATTGTATCTGCTAAAGTGTTTCCATTATTATCTCTTAACTCAAATTCATAAATTGAATTACCATCTGAATATACCGTTGCTGAGACAATATTAGTTGGAGAGTAAGCGTCTAATATAAGATGTTGATCACCAGTGTAATAACCACCTCCACCTACAGTGTTATCAGCTATTCCACCAAAAATAGAATTAAACTGACTGTAAACTGTAACTTCGGTTATTACTAAACTATCACAACCAATTGATGATACTAAAGAATCTACATACACACCCGCAGAACTGTAAACATTAGCACCAACAACTACACTGTCGCCTGCACATAAATCATAGTATAAATACGTTGGAGTTTGAACAGTAAGGTCTGTAGTAATTATACTATCACAACCAACTGAATTTGTTAACACATCTGTATAAATCCCCGTTTCAAAGTATATACTTGATCCAACATAAACACTATCTCCATCACAAATAGTTGCAGAAATATTTAAGAAAGATGCAGAAACAGGCAATACAAAAAGATTTGTAGTAACAATACTATCACATCCAAATATGCTTACTAAAGTATCTGTATATGCTCCTGTTGCATTATATATGTTCCCATTTACAGTTATAGACAATCCATTACAAATAGTATCGAAATAACTACTATAAACTGGAGAATTTGAATGGGAGCCTAGATAGTTCCAATTATCAACTTCAAATACCACCCACTGTGAATTTAAGGAATCAGTTCCGGCAGCATTTGTCCAACTAGTATCACCCATCATTACAAAACACTTTCTAACTAAAGTGTGATCTCTTGTAGCTCCAATAGTACCTGCCACGTCCCAGTATTGAGCTGGACTGTTCCAATTACCAATCCAGTCAAGCACTTGATATAATCCACTATCAGGATGTGTTGGATTTACAGGTTCATCACCAAAAACAAGAGCCATTCCATCATTTCCAGAACTTAAAGCTGTTGAAATCATATCTGCTTCATTTAGAATAAAAGTATTTGCATTTTGATGAGCTACTACATAAACATCATTTGGAAGAATAACTGCTCCTGGATTGAAATCATGCCAGGTTTCATATACACCATCTTGATCAACTCCTCCTTGACTACTTACTCTAGCAAAAGCATAGTCATCTAGATTAACAGTATCAGAAGTAGGATTATAAACTTCAAAATACCTATTTAAAGTTCCTGAACTTCCTTCAGCATATTCAGAGATAAATAAATTAGCATTACCATAATTACAAGATCCATCATTTATAATTGCAGTTGAATCATAATTTAAGGCTGAAGGATCTGTACAACCAGAACAACTAGAGTTCCATAGAGTTAATGAGTTTGATAGATCATTAGGCATTATTAAAACTTCTGTAGAGCCTAAAATTAAACCTGTAGTATCTAATACATACTGCACTAAATTTTGAGTAAATAGATTAAAAACATAAGCTTGTTGACACACACCACAACTATCCATTAATGAAGTTCCAAATGCTATTCCATTACAATCAGGAAATAGACAACTTCCATTATCAATGTTAGCAGTTGAATCATAATTTAATGCTGTAGCATCCATACAACCAAATACAGGTTGTAATACTGCATCAATTACATGTACTACTCCATTATCTGCTACTACATCTGCTACAGTTACTTGTGCGCCATCAATATATACGCCTGAAGTATCTATTGTAACTGTTAAGTCTGTTCCTGCTAGAGTGGTTACTATTTGTCCATTAGACA
>Ga0222715_10001900_pt1 | contig 19532 bp, 23 predicted proteins | sample C33_9DmetaG_FD_165056 | JGI IMG/M metagenome (GOLD analysis project Ga0222715, IMG submission 165056) | Estuarine water microbial communities from San Francisco Bay, California, United States - C33_9D | ecosystem: Environmental > Aquatic > Marine > Unclassified | place: USA: California... | reverse complement strand
ACCTGAATACCTAAATACTAAGAAAGGATTACAGTTAACAGTTTTACTTGCAAACTCATTTTGTATAAAAGATGAATGTGTGTATGGCAATGTAATTAGATCACCAGTCTTTTGATAACCTTGACCACTTCTTAAACTGTCTGTATTTATAGTTGCGTCTTCAATTAATTTAACTTGATCTGTAAAGTGTGTAGGTCTTAGTTCACCTTCACTCATATCCATTGCAGCTCTATATTCTAATGATTGAACATCACCTACATTATGTCCTTTGAAACTATCTACAACAATACCATTTTTAAATCTATCTAAACCTGTTGTTGCGTCTTGTATTTGTGTATTAATTGCTTGTTGTTCTAATAAAGATAATTGAGTATAGTATTCTATATTCTTAATTCTTGTTTCTAACTTACCAATGTCTCTCATAGTATATCGTCTATTATCAATTGTTTGTACTTTTACATCTGTTGTTGAAAAAGTATATGCTGGTAAAGTTAAATAATATAATGCCATCGCATCATCAATAGGTTCAGGTCTTTGTGGATCTATTGCACTTGTGCCTTTTGCTTGAACAAACTGTCCATCTTTCTGCATAAAGATACCATCTATTCTTGATAGGTAAAATTCAAAGTCACTTGTTAAATCACTACCTGGTTTTGGCATATCAACAGCAGATGAACCTGCATTGACAAAGTTCTTTGCACCTGTAGCGTCTTTGTTGTTATAACCTACGACTTCACTATCGTCTGAAACTCTTGGTCTGAAATCAACACACTCTCTTAATTCTAATTTACCTTTTGTTGGACTATCAAAAGAAGGTATAGCGTCATAATCAACAGCACCTGAATAACTATCTACTGAGAAGTAATCCCCGGCACCATGTGAGAAGAAACTAAATGTAATCAGTAATCTACCAGTTGGTGCTAACGAACCAGGTTTTCTTACAATCGAACCTATGTCGTAGAAACTATCTCTTTGTCCGTTGTCTAATGTAAATCTATCTGTAATTTCTGTATCACTTGTTGTTGGTGCGGTGCTAAAATCTGCAGCCATATGAACACTTGTTAAAGCAAAGATGTCTGCCTTACCTAATGCAATTCTATTTTCTGTTGCTAATGCTTCAGTTGCAATAGTTGTAGTTTGTCCTGTTGTTAATGTTTTTGTTTTTTCACCTGCAACACTTCTTGTTATTGTTGCAACGAATTTAACTTCAGCATTGGCATAGTTAGCACCTAAATCTACTGATAACTGTCTGCCTGATGGAGTACCAGTTAAGGTAAAGATGGCGTCACCCTCGTGGTTATTACCAGAGAGAGAAACAATATCACCAACAGCACCTGCACTTGCACCAGCAGTTGATATCTGTAATGTAAAGTCTCCTTCACTATGACTATCAAAAGTTTCGTTTGCACCTGCGTTAAAAGTACCTACACCATTTGAGTCTAATGTTTCTACAAAGGTTCTTCTTACTTTATGATTAGTGTCTGTAATACCCGAGTTGTTATCAGTCTTTAATGTTTTGATAACATCAGCAGGTAATTTATAGACAAGTGAATTTTGATCTATATTAGAAAGTCTTACTCGTCTTCTTGCAATTGGTGAAGCAGTAGTAATATCTGCTGAACCAGTTGCGGCTGATATTGTTAATGCTGTATCACTTGCAATTTCAGATACGACACGAGTAATTACTTCACCAGTATTATCTGTAAATTGAATTAAATCACCCGTAATTAATTCAGTTGTAAATTTTGTATTTTGACCTATAGCAGTTGTGTCACTATTACCAAATGTAATTGTACCAGATAATAATTTAAAACTATCATCAGTTGTATCAACAGCACTTGATGATAATACTGTGTCTGCTGTAAAGGCAGGACTACCTGCCTGTGAAACTTGTTTAACATCAGCAATAGTGTATGTTTGAACAGCATTTCGAGCATTTGCGTTTGCGGCTATCGTTGCACTATTACCTGTTTCATCTGAGACTGTTTCGCCAGCAACGAATGTGCCTTTGACATTTGAAAGAATATATAAACCATCAGCAGTTGAAGTTGCTTCAATGATACCAGTTGCACCTGATGTGCCACCTGTTAATGTTTCACCTGCAGCTAAAGTAAATGAACCAGTTGTAACAACATGAGTAAACATACTAACATTAAATAAACCTAATTTATATACAGAGGTTGTGTTACTTGATGTTGCACCAGCAGTTCCTGATTTGTATTCAAAGAAACGAGGTTTTGCTACACCAATTGTGTGTAGTGTAGTTGAAGAACCTACATTGGCTGTTCCTCTACTTGATGTTGCTTGTTTTAATAGTGTTAATTCTCTAAATGCTTCTGTCTCACCTGATACTGTTCCTAGATCAGGTTGACCATAAATGTTTGTAACATCAATTGATGAACCAATATTTAATCTTGTTGTTGAATTATTTACAGTATCAAAGTCTCTTGCTTTTTCTATTGTTAAAAATTTTTGAGAAGTTGTGTCTACTTCATAGCCTTTTACATATGCTTTACCTGGTGACAGTCCAATAGCAAGTCTTGCTTCAGAAGCCGTAGCAGTTAAACCATTGTATAAACTAGAACTATCAGCAGAATAGATACCACGATTAGACCCATCGTTTTGATGTTCTCTTACATCTATATCAAAAGGTTGAACTACATAATCACCACTTTCGTCTGATGTTCTTCTTGCTAAAGTTTCTTCAAGAATATTATAGTCTGTTCTCTTTACAATTTTTTCTGTATTACCATTATTAACTCTAAGTATCTCTACAAAGTTTTCATCATCCGTTGCTGTTAATGTTTTCTTTGCAAGTGTTAAAGCAATTTTAAATCTATGAGCACCAGGTGCATTTACATTTGATGTACCTTGAGCATTATCGTTTAATGAACTATCATCTTCTGGTGTGACAAAACTTTCTGTTGTTGTAAATCCTACTCTATATGTTGGAGTATTTGTATATGCATCAAGTATTAAAGTTTCTTCATCATTCTTAACAAAAAAACCATTAACGAAATAAACACCTTCTTCTACTTTAACCGCACTTGCTCTACCTGTTGCATTTGAACTTGTGGGCAATGAAGTACCTGATGTTCCTACAACAGCAGTACCACCAGTAAACGATATTGTTTCACCTTCAGTAAATGTTTTTGCTGTATTATTTGTTCCTGTTTTTGTATAGGTAACATAAATTGTTGCGGCTGCTGTTGATGTTGCTTCAGTTGTATTTGTAACTTCAGCAACGACACCTGATGTGCCACCTGTGACTGTTAATCCATTTAATGAAGAAACATTTGAAGTCGAGTGACTTGCTAATTTAACATATTGATATTCTGTATTAAGAGTGACTTGACCTGGTATAACCATCGCACCATCTTTAAAAATGTGCTCACCAAATCTCTCTATTTGATTTTGTAGAATAGTTTGTAGTTGTGTTAGTTCTCTACCTTGAATTGAAAAGGATGGTCGAAATAAAACTCTATGAAATTTTTTACTCTCTGCAAAATCATCATAGTAAGGTGATACATTAAAATTAGTTGTTGCCATTTATCACCCCTAAAACTCTATGATTAACTTAACATTCTCCGTTTGATCTGACGCTCTAGATATTGGTTTTCTATTTTCAATATAAAGAATATCACCAGTATCGTGTGTAAACTCTGGTGTTGTGTCATGTGATGAAGGAGTACCTGTCGCACCTGATGTAGCGCCTGTGACAGTAGCAGTTGTTGAAAATGCTGTTAAATTTTGGTTACTATCAATACCTTGATCTGCAAATTGTGGTTGAACATATCTTAACACTTTTGTTGTTGCGTCAAAATCTACAACGAAACCCACAGCACCAGTTGTTGTTTGTGTAATCTTTTCGTCTGCTTGAAATGAACCTGGTGTGCCACTAAAGGTAATTGACTTAGTTGCGTCTAATGTTGTTGCAGTTGCAGTTGAACCAGTTGTACTATCAGTTGGATTTCTTACTAATGCAATTCTTCTAAAGTCATTACCTGTACTAAAGTCACCTGAACCATCTGCCTGTGTAAAGTTAACATTTGTCATTACAAAGAAAGCACCTAACTCAGCAGGAATATCTGAAGCATGTCCGCCTGGAGGTGAGATAATAAAATCTATATCTGCGCCTGATACACTTCCTATATCACTAGCAAGAACACTTGCAAAAGTATAACCAGAACCAGCAGTTGTGATTGTAACTGAACTTACAGCATTTGAAGAAACAACGACTGTACATTCCCCACTAGAACCATCACCACGAATTGCAACACCTGTGTATGTTCCGTCTGAACCACTTGATCCACCTGCGGTTATTTTTACATGTTCAATTGCACCACCAGTAGTTGAGTAATCTGTACTTTCAGTTGACGCATGTATAAAATCAGTTGACATAAAATTAGATTGTTCAGAAGCAGTCAATGAATACATGTATTTCCATTTGTAACTATCACCAGTTGTAAATACACTTGTTGTTTTGTTACCAGTAGGTTCTACTGTTGAAGCCGCACCACTATTATTATCAATAACTTTGTAAACATCAAATGTGCTATTCATTACATAAAAAGTTGCGTCATATAAAGAAGTTGCACCACTATCAGCAGTTATTGTGCTACCTGCACTATTGATATCCCCATAATCATGTCTATAATAATCATATACTGTACCAGTTGTCCAGTTTCTTCTAGGGATCGCAAGAGTTACATCTGTGCTTGTTATCTTTTTTGCTGACAGAAAATCGTCATAAGCATAGTATTCTACTTGCCCCACATCATCTACGGGTGTAGGTGGTGAAGCATCTGTTCCATCATTAAATGCTTGATTGTCTGCGAATGCTTGAGGTCTTCCTATTGCAAGATAGTAAGTATCAGCAGCTTCGCCAAAACTTTCTTCAAACTGTCTTGCGTTATGTAATCTAAAATCTTTTGTTATTATTGCTGGCATGTTTACTCCTGAAACTATTTATACAACATATCTAACTTGATGTGGTCCTAATTTGTGCTGGTATGGCAAATCTTGTACCTATTCTAGTATTAAAATCACCTAGTTGATTTAGTTCGCCATCAAGTGAAGTATCACCTGTACCTGTTAATCTTATATTATTTATTACTGATTGAGAGATGCCTGAATCCATATCTCGCAATCCTTCTTCTTGTTTTATATCACCACCATCCTCTAAGATAATACCATCTGCATCAGTTTCGTCTAATATTCTATCAGGTATATGTGAAAATGCAGTAAAGATAAATTTACCAATCGTATCCATTCTTGCACCTGCATAAACAAACCCTTGATTTACATCAGTTGATCTGAAACTTGTTTCTCTATCATCACCTGTTTTAATAGTAATATCTTGTGTTAATGTGACATCTCTAGTTGATGAAGCAAAGGCAACATCTCGTTCTACACCTAACTGAGGATTACTACGAAGTGATGTACCATCAGTTGTTGTACCTAATCTTCTACCTACTTTCTCACCAAATAGAACTCTAAATGCTTCGATAACTTCATCTTGTTCAATACCTGCTGTAATTGTTCTACCTGATCTAAGTTTGGCATCAAGTCTTGTACGAATACTCACTTCACCTGCAAGATAGAATCCTGCTGGGTGTACAGCAGATTTAAGATACTCTCTCCAATCTGCAATTGCCTCACCTACTTTTACAACATAAGAATAATCTTGATAATATAAACTATCTTGTATCTTTTTTGTGTTCTCAGATATATGTCCATCTACATTAGTAAACTCACCATCAGTTTCGATTACTGTATTACTTGTTGCTGTTGCTGATGCTTGATCAGCATTTCTTACTCTTGCAGTTTCACCTGATGTTCCACCAGTAATGGTAACTTTATCATCAAAGGTACCTGTCACACCTGTCAATGTAAGAATGTTTGTATTACCATTAAATGCCTCTACAACACCTGTAACACTATCAGTTGTTTCAAATTGTAATCGACTATCAGTTGAACCATCATGTGTGACAATTAAGAAATCAACCTCACCATTGTCTGCATAAATTGTATGTGCAATTCTATTGTTGCCCTCTGCTGTTTCTGTTCTCAATACATCTTGTTCTGCACCATCAAACACAGCAGGTTCATTGTTTTCTTCAAAGACAAATGGCTCACCATCTTCCGTAGTGATATCGCCTTCTTCACTATCTAATCGTAATCTTGATTGTCTAAAGTCTTCAAGTAATATCGAAAAATCTTGTTGAGCAAAACTTTCTAAAATAATATTATCTTCATTTGTTGCTGTAACAGTTTCGCCTGATGTGAAAGTTCCGGATAAAGTATCTATCTGCATGTGTAACTTTGGATTCATTACAGGTTCTTGTTCGTATCTAAAACCATGGTCTAAAACTTTTGCACTTAATGCTCGACCTACTTCACTTGATACAGCAAATACGGCTGCACCAGAACCAGCAGTTGATGTGACTGTAATGGTGGGTAATGATAAGTAACCACCACCTTTGTTTGTAATTTTTATTTTTGTAATATCGCCTAAAGAAGAATTGGTTGCATCTTCCATAACAAGTTGTTCCGTAGAACTCTGTTCTAACATTAATATACCATCTTCTAAACTATCTTGCTCTAATCTAAATCCACCATTAACCACAGCGACTTCACCAGCAAGTCCAGTACCGTCAGTTGGATTAGTGACACTTAAAGTATCACCTACAACATATCCTGAACCAGCAGTTTCAATAATAATATCTTCTATCTTACCATAAGTAATTTGATCGACAAGAGCATTAAGACCAACACCACCTCTCTGATTTTTTACTGGAACATTTTCATTAATAGAATAATAACGACCACGATTAACAAAAGAAACATCATCTGTTATACTTTCGATATTACATGTTAGCGTTGTTTCAGGATCATCATTTTCAACGCCAGTAAAAGTAGAGAAGGATTGCTGTAATATTCTATTACCATCTTCATCTAATATATCATCACCATTTTGTTCTTGAACTATGGAATGACCCAAACTAGGTTGAAATGTTCCTACAATATTATCTTTATTTAAAGTTAAAGTTGCAACATCTCTTTGAGTACCGCCTAGGTTTACAGCATTAACAGTTACACTTTCTACAACAGCCGTTGCAAGATTAATATTTGCATTACCTGGAATATTTGCTTGTGTAATTGTTTGTCCAACAAGTTTAGTCATATCACCATTTGATGGTGATACTAAAGTTGCTTTTAAAATTTTTTGTGTAGAAAAATTACCATCACTAACTCTCAACAAATCAACAGTAGGATAATATAATTCTGGTGTTTCATTAAACAATGCACGGAAAAATATTTCATGACCTTTCTTTGTACCTTTTCTTTTGTACAAAGATAAAATATTTTTTGTGAGTTGTCTTTTGTTTAATCCTGTTGTTAGATCGTTTGGTATGGTTTGAAGAAAAGCATTTCGAAACTGTAAAAAGAAATCATCAAGAGTATCATTTACATCAGCATACTCAAGGATTTGTGATAGTGTTTCATTAGGGTTTGCCCTATACTTTGATATCACTCCTTGAGCACCTGATGTGCCACCTGTAACTGTCTCTCCTGTTACAAATTTAGAATTTGCAGATATGTATAATTGTAAATTATCAGCATCTTCAGCAAGTATAGTTGCTGTCTCACCTGATGTTTGTCCTGTGATCGTTTCTCCTTTTGAGAACTCCCCAATGCTACCTTGTTCGTCTAGTATATAATCGCCAGCATTATTTCCTTTTTCATCTGTACCATCTAAAGCAAGAAATGATACTACCTCTGTTTCTAAAAGTATTTGATCACTGGCAGTAACACTTGATAGTGTCAGCTGTGCTGAATCCATATAACGATAATACTGTTTGACGAACTCAACCAGTAACGGATTGTTAGCTTGTATGTGTTGTGGAAATTGCCTACTTACTAGGGAGCTTATATTCTTAGTAAACTTTGCCATGATCTATGAAGCATAACTTGATGTTGCGGTATAGCCTATACCTGAAGTTGTATCATAATCATCAGCAGATACAGTCACCGTTGTGTTTGTTTCATCTATTTCTAATACTTGATTTCTTACAGGTATGATGTCCACAGAATTTGGTATGACTGTTAATCTTACAGCAGTAGATGTTGCACCATCAACATTTGAAACCTCTGTAATGAATAAAGAGTTTAAGGTGATTGTTCCGTTTGTGTAATCTATTGTACCTAAAGTATTATTGGTGTATGTTCTTGTTTGACCAACAAGATAATAAAGTCTAACATTACCTGCACCATCTTCATCTAAAAAATATTCGTTAGTTGTATCACCATTAATTTTAAATCCTGATGAAACTAATACACCACCAGCACTTGCATTGTGTCCTGAGTGTGGATTATAAAATGCGTTGTTGTATTTGATTGTGTAAGTTGTTGCACCTGATGTTGTGGCTGTAAATGATTTGTGCATTTTAACAGTTGTAATATTAGATAGTATTGCAGTATCTACTTTGTTAATTGTTTCAATAAATTTAGAGTGTCTAAACAATCCATCAAACTGTCCTAGATTGTTTGTGTTAAATGTTGTAATTGCTGAAGATACTAAAGACTTAATACTGTCAGTTGTTTTTGTTGTTGCCTTTGCATCATACTTAACATTTACATTTAATTGTAAAGATGTTGTTTCAGGATCTTGTATAACAGGTGTCACACTTGCAACATTAAAATCTTTTAATTGTGTAATGATATCAGTCTTTTTTGCTTCTGTAAGTGTTGCACCAGTTACAGGTTTGATTGAAATATAAACACGACCATAAACAGGTGTGTCGTTATCTTCTCCTCCCCACACTTGAACTGATTGTGCATTTGTAAAAATTGATTTTACTTTACTCTCATAATCTTTTGCGGTGACTGTTCTATTTTGTGAAGCATATTGTCTTGGTGCATTGAAACGAATACTCTCTGGAGTTTCTGGTTGAGCACCGTTTGCTGAATTAGTTGCAGTAGTAATTGTCACATTAGAGAATCCACCAATATTTCCTGACAAACTAAATGAACTCGCTCCGTTACTTTCTTCAGCATTAGTAACGATATAAGATAGTGTTACTATGTTACCAGTTGATAATGCAGCACCAAGTACACCATCACCAAACTGAACTTCATATTGTTGATCTTCAGCACCTTCAAGATAATAAACTTTTGATGTTGATATCACATCTGCTAAATCAGTTGATAAAGTATAAGTGTTGGATGTTGAATCTGTTGAACTATTTTGTACTGTAACTTTTAAAGTTGTTGTGTCTGCTAAATTATTTTTAATTAAAAATCTTTGATCTGCATTTGATGTATCCACTGTGTATTTGTTTGTGACAAGTGTTCCTTCATAAACAGGTAAACTAGAAAAAGTATAAACACCATCTGTTGGTGTAATCGTAGTGGCATCTTTGACAATGTAATTATAAGTTGTGCCATCAACACTTGTAGTAAAGGTTGTGCCTCTAGCTGCAGTTAGAGTAGAACCAGTTGCATTGTTAACAGTCACATTTAAAAAAGCAACAGGTGATGTTGCACTTCTTGGAGTATACCCCACATGTTTGGCGTGTGAGACAATACTGTTTCTTAAATCTGCACTATCTAAAAACATTTCATTCGCCAGAACATTAGCATAGACAGCGTTGTAGTGAGTGTTATATGCTAGAACATCTAACAAGGTAGACATGGTTGAGCCTTCAAAATCATAATCTGTTAATTGATCTTGTTGTTTTAAAAAAACTTTAAGATTATTTTTGATACCATCAAAATCTAAATCTGTAACTTCTAATCTTTTTACCATTTCTATCTACTTCTTTCTAACATTGTTGTGAGACTAACTAACTCACCTGGAACATTTATTACTCGAAAATCTATTGTCACTTCGTATGAATTTGAATCTAAATTTGGTCTAGCATCAACAGATATCAATTGTGCTCTAGGTTCAAAGTTTGTTATAACTTCTCCTATAACTCTAGACAATGAGTTGGCTGTGATTGGATCAAGAGGTTCAAATAATAATTGAGATATACCAGAACCTATTTCAGGATGAAAAGGTCTTTCGTAGTGATTTGTTAATACGAGATTTCTTACTGATTGTTTTACAGCATCTATATCTTTTTTAACAATAACATCTTTTGTAGCAGCATTACGCTCAAAGGATAATGCGATATCTCTATAAAGTCTAGTGGACCTCGCACTTGCGTTAGTTCTAGATGCGTCTTTATATCCTGATTGAAGTATTGCCATGATAACTATTTATCAAGTTAGCCCGCAAAAACATTAGAAGAACCTGAGGCAGATGCATTAGGTATCCAAGACCCATGACCACCTGTTGCGTCACCTTGTCTATGAACTCCTTTACCATTTACAAATACAGTAGATGATCCACCAGTTGCAGGATCGCCACATGATGTAGAATCACCAATACGAATAGTATTTGCACCATTCGTTTTCACATTACTAGAACCACCAGTATATGCAGTTTTGTGAAACGGATTAGGTGTAGGACTTGCGTGACCTACATGTGTATCTAGTCCTGATCGTGTGACAGCAGAGCCCATTATCTTCTCTTACCTTGACCTACACTTCTTTTGAATAATCGTCTCTTGTTCTTGTTCTTTGGTCTAGTTCTTGCACTATCCCCAATAGATGTTCGTTTCTTTGGTCCTCTCTCGTAAGAGATTACTGTTTGTGCTTTAGCCATTATGAGTGTTCACAATTAGAACATTCACATGATTGACAAGATCCGCCATTACTACAATGACATCCATGTCCACAGTTATTACATTCCATTATTTCTTTCCTTTTTTCTTTGTAGTTTTCTTTTTCTTTTTAACTACTTTCTTTTTAGTCGTATCTTTAGGGGGTAGTACATTCTCTGAGTTACCCCAATTCTTAAATAAATTCGAAAAAAATCCCATAAAATCTCCATTTTTTATGCGAACAAAACAAGAACATAATTGGTCAAGATTGTCGCACCTACAAAAAACCCTTATTTATCAACAGTTTATAGTAATAATATATTACCACTTTTTTATACTTTTTTTTAACAAAACCCTTGACATTAAGAACAATTCCATATATGATATATTTATCAATGAAAAACAAAGGAAACATTATGAAACTTAATATGTCACTAGAAGAACTATACACTCAATTTAAACTTGCGAATACACCGCAAGAAAAAATCAATCTCTTAAAATTTGTGAGAGATAACTCTCTACCAAATACTTACCAAATTAACTTTGATAATTGTATCAAACATTTAGAACTACAAATTAACTAATCGAAAGGAACTATATTATGATCAAAGTACAACCTGCACAAAATATCGAAGACGGTATTCAAAATCTTATCAACGCATCTAACCTAGACTATGCTAGAGATATTGATAATACAAATATGATAGAACAATTTAAAAACTCTTGGATTGTTAAGTCTGGTAAAAAGTTTATCAAGATTATATCCAAGAACTCTGTTCATTCTTTCATAGTGAAAGAAGATATGTTCACCCCTGGTGGACAACCTAAGTTTAAGAAAGGTGATGTTCTCAAAGCTGCGTCTTGGAATAAACCTGCCTTGAACGCACCTAGAGGAAATGTTCTCGAAGGTAACTACCCAATGCAATGGACTGGTCCATTATATTTAAGATAAACGAAAGGAAACTATATTATGAAACTTGCATTTAATAATCTTCCCGACATCCTAGACTGGATTAGGGAACCATCTCATAAGGAACATTTGTTTCTTATTGAGGCTGCGATTGCAAAAGCAAAAAGCAGTAAGTCTGAAATCTCTGTTGGATCAGAGGTTCAGTTTGGTCGACCAAATGGTCGTAAGAGATTTGGGATTGTCGAAAAGATGAACCCACAGAAAGCCGTCATTCGTGAGAAAGGTGGTCTTGGTTCGAAGTGGAGAGTACCATACTCTCTGATTCAATCCTGGGAAGATCAACATAGGTTTGCCTAATGTTGATTAAGGTTGGCGACAAGGTCGCAATTAAAACAAGATCACTTTCTATTGTCGAGGGAGTGATCATAGACATTTCACTTGGTTTGGTTAAATCAGATCCTGCTGGTGAGTTAGGTGTCAATGTTCAAGAATATGACACAGATATGAACTATGTAGGTTCGATTGGTTATAAAAATGATAGTGGTGAAAACTATTGGGCATACTTCGATCAGATTGAAAGCATGGCTTAGAATTTAAGAATTAGTTTTTTCTTTTTCCTTTGAAGAGCTCCACAAAAGTGGAGCTCTTTTTTTTAACCTCTCACTTCATCATCTGAAACGATAGGTGTTTCTATTTCGTTGGTTGGCATTTCAATGATGACCTTTGGTACAGGTATTTCATCTATGAAAGAAGCAGCTTGCTCTCCATATTGATGACCTAACCAAAAGGCACCAATTACTATTAAGACATAAATTAATTTCTTCCAACGATTCTTAGTTATGTCTCTCATAATTTTTCCTATTTGCTATTCCATCTCTGCCATACATTGACAGCGACCCACGCAACTAGACCCCATTTAATAATTAACATTGGGGCAACAAAGCCTGTGAACATAGCGATTGCTAATACAATCAGTCCATAGTCTTTCCATGCGCTTATATCTTTAATCCATTTATCCATGAATTTTCTCCTTTGTTATTAGTTATTTAGAATGAGAACTTTGTTCCTATTGAATAGTGTTCTAAATCTTTGCTATTTGCATCTAATTGCTCTTGCTGATATTCAGCATAAACACTTAGAGAATCAGATAGACCATGAGATAGACCCACTGTGTAATAGGTACCAGTTCCTTCTTTGTCACCATATCCTACTGTTGCAGCTTTCCAACCTACTGTTGCCTCATATGCAGATAAATCTGTTGCGGCGTCTTTGATTGAATAAGTACCTGCCAGTGATAAATCACCTACGGTTGTAGATGCACCAGCAGCCCAGTAAGAAATGTCGTTCACTAAATCATCTGTATATCCTACTGCTAAATTTAAATCATCAATAGAATGTGATACAGATAAATCCCAAACATCTATGCCACTCTCACCAGATGAACCATCTACTATACCCATAGCAGAAACAGGTCCTGATGAAACCTTGACAGAATTGCTAGAACGATCTGCATACTTCCAGAACGCACTACCACCATAGACTTCGAAATTATTTGTGACATGAACATCTGTATAAGGATGTGCTTGTCTACCTAAAGAGATTGCGGCACCACCTGAGTTTTCAATACCAACAAATGCTGTTCTTGAATCAAAGGTGTCACTACCACTATCATCTACATCTAAACCAACTTCAACATTGGCAAAGCCTGATAGACCATTACTTCCTTCCAAGGCTACATCCACAATATCAATTCCAATCTTTGAACCATTGTTCTCTAATTTAGAACTTGCATTGCCAGACGAATCTTGGTCATGTGACATTTTATAATTAAAGGTACCATATGGCATTACCTCTGTTGCCATGCTTGATGCAGACAATAGAAGACTAGACACCATAACGGTTATTAATTTATACATGTATTCTCCTTTAAAATGTGATTAACTCTAATCAATCCCAGGACGGGATTTTAATGTATTCCTCGATATATCATTGTATATTATTTAGTCGATACGAAACCACTGGTCTTTCATTATTTTATCAACAACCTCCGACCCGAGAGGACTTATCCAATCTGGTATAATATAAGCACTAATATGAGTATATCCGTTTCTTTTCGCCCATATAATTCTTCGACCCCCACATTGATATTTCCGATAGATACCGTTCGCTTTTAAATCACGAACCATCACAGGATATAACAACCCTTGTTTTTCCATATCAGCAAATAATTCTTGATACGGTATTTTCCATTTGTTCGCATAGTCTGTCCACTCATGCACTGGCACATTATCCCACTTGTATGTCAAACCGGCAAGAGGTAACTCTGCATGATACTCTGGAAAAGTAATGCGTTGTGCTTTAAGAATATTTTTCCCAATAGTCATTTGATTGTGTATATGAATAAACTTTTTCCCATGATGCCTGATCGACAATGTGATAACAGTCTATGTGTGTGTATCCTTTTTGTTTGGCATACCATACTCGTTGATGACCGACTGAGACTTCGTAGGCATTATACGAGACAATGATAGGATGCATCATGCCATGGATGTCGAGTTCTTTACACAAACATTCTAAACGAAACTTCGCACTCGAAGTCATTTGTTTTGAATCGTAATCTATGAAGTTGCCGAGTTGTGTGATGTGATAGACTTTGTGATACTCAGGAAAGGCGATGTGTTTCGCACTTAGCACTTTATGGGCATAGGGCATATGTATATAGACGAGTTAACCTTTCAAAATGTAAATAAAAATAAATAATTTCTATACTACTATATAGAGTATCATGAGAGAGAAATTATCATACATATCTGCCTCTGGTGGCACCGAAACAATCGTTCACGATAAGTGTGGCACACCAGAATGCTGTGGAAAATGCGCTCCCAAACAATTAGAATTAAACTTATCAAAAGATACTAAATCAAAGCCGCTCAGTTTTGACGGGGGGTCCAAAAAAGAATGGCCTTCGTTGAAGAAGAAACTAGGTATCTAAAAAGTGTCTATTGCATTTATAGATTACCAAAGGTCGCTCAGTTTTGACGCCCCCTAGTTTAGATTAATCGGCGTACCATTAATATCATTCTCACCAGAACTATCTAATAACATCTTATCACCAGATGAGATCGTTACTTTATTCGAAGCATCAACCCTAAAGTTATCACAAGAGATATTCACATCATCATTACTCAATAGATTTACATTACCATTTACATTCATATTCAACGAACCAGAACGAATCATGATATTCATATTCGCACCAGACCCTATTTCAATATCATAGTTATTACCAGATTCATCTAGTTTATTCACCTTTAATTTCAGAGAACCATCAATCGTTTCAATTACATCACCTTCTATGAGAGAAGACTTATCACTAGAGACAATCTCAAACATTCTAGAAACAACATGAGAGACAAGAGTACCATCGTTACTATATTCGAAATAAGAACCAGCACTATGAGTAAGAGCTATACGGCTATAGCCTTCCGTATCGTCAAACTCAAACAAGTGGCCTTTCTCCGTATTATACACATGGTTCTTCGGGTAAGTAGGATTATAAGTGCCTTCCACCACTAACGGCTCATCAAAGGTACTGCCATTACTGCCGGTTACTGCTAGATTGAATAATACTGTAGGAATAGTAAAGCCATCAAAGTCAGCACTAGGAATACTGGTCTTACGAATACTGTCACGAGCCACAGGGCCGGCGGCCTCCAGACTGCCTCTAGCATTCTCATGTACATCAGATACATTAGCGACTGCTGGATACACGGACTTTGTTTCATCATCTGAACGACTGTTAGGATCATTAAAGCCTACAGTAGGATCTCCTAGACTGCTTGGGATACCACTGATACCGCCTATGACATAAGGCTCTTGCATATCACTATCAAAGAAGCCTACTAGCACCCATGTGCCCTCTACAAAGAAACTAGGGGAACTGCCCAGGCCGCTGTTTGCTCCGTCATGCGTTAATACTGCCGCCCATGGTAGATCCTCTGTGGGTAGCAATACTTTGTCCTCTGTGTGGATACCCAATACACGGACACGAACACGACCTAACTGCTTGGGATCCTCTCTGCTCTCGACTACTCCGTAATAATTTTTCATGTTACTGTTTCTTTTTCAGCTCTTGGGCCGTCTGTTTTAAAGAACTACGCTTACTATTCTTTTGACCTTTTGCGTAATGTGTCTGCTCTGTGTGTTTCTGCATATTCTCTCGTCTTTTCTTCGCTAAAAGGTCATATAAACTAAGAGTTTTAAGTGGTCGCAACTCTGTCAATTTTAACTTATTTGTGTCCATATTTAATTCTCTGTGTCATCTACAATAGTGGTTTTAAGCACATCTATATCACCTGAAAAGGGTTCTCTATACAAAGTACGATCTTCAATACTCTCGTCTGTCTGTGGATACGGAACAAGAACATCATTTCGTACACACTTAAAGGTTGTCACATAATTCACTTCGTTGACACTATGAACAACCTCTGTGATTATATATCGTCCACTCAAATAAACATCATAGATACGATCTTGAGCATTATCAATACTCTCATAAGTGGGTATGTTGAGTTTAATTAAGTCTCCTGCAGCGAGATTAGTGTTTCCTGGGACACTTACTCGTAGTATCATCTGTTCATGATCAAGTGCATCATGAAGTCGATCTTGTCGTATTTTACTGTTATTGTCATAGTTTCTCTCGTCTGTCGTGGACTGTGTGTGTAGAGCGTTGTCGAAAGAGGAGACAAATACTCTAGCGTCTGCAAAGTCGGAATAACTCTTATTCGTAGCGTCCTCGGGATTATTTGGAAGAAACGGATATCCTCGATCCTCTGTCGTGTTTCGTTTGTTGAATTTCTGTATGTAATTACTATCTGTAATACTCAGTGATTTGTTGATACGATTATAATTGTAGTGTTTACTGCCAAAGAATCCACTTGCGTGTCCAGCGAGAGCATCTTGTACTTTGAGTATCTCATAAGAATTAACTTTCTTCATGTCTTCTTCAACATTGATCTGATTTCCCTTTGGCGTAACATAGTATTCTTCTTTGATTCCTCTATGTCGATCTCCTCCTCGTATTAAACTCTCCCATGAACGAAAGTGTATTCCACGGTGATTTTCATAGAATAGATAACCAGCACTTTCAAATTGAGAAGACTGTGATCTTTTCGCTACCATGCGTACAAAGTCATAAGGTCGCATATTATTTCCTAATAGTTTAAAGTTTGTATTAGTTCGTTCAATGTAAAGTGATTTGTTTGTTTTAATTACATCTCGCATAATTCGTGTAAAGATTACATCACTTGGTCCTTCAAAAGAAGTTAAAACTGTTGATTTTGTGTTTTTAAATGCTTCTTTTGTAATGAAATGAAGTGTATAAACTTGTTCTCTTTCAGCAGTTTCTGTGATATTATCTACTTTATAGATACGCATACGGTACTTGGATGCATCAATTGTTTCGTTTTCTGGAATGGATATTTCAAATTCAAGTTCTTCTTGCCCTATGATAGGTGCGTTTTGTTTATGATTGGCACTATCTCGTATCACTAGATTGCCGTACATGTTGGGTCTATGTACGCTCTCATAGAGATTGAGTTCTAACATCAGTGGTCGTAAATCAATAGGGTCACTACTGGAGTATAATACTATTTGACTTAATCTGTAATCTCCAGCAAATTGTAGTTCATTTGCCATTTATTATGTTCTTCGAGTGATTAGTTTCTCAAAGTCCTTTTTAAATTGTTGCACATAAAAACGATCTAATAGTCGTATTCTGCGTTTGTTGTCGTTCTCTGTCTGTTCATACTCGTAATTTGTGACAGGTAATGCGCCGTCTGTGTCACTAGATACTTCTAGTTTTGTTGTTGTATCGCCTGATGTTGCGTTAATCTCGTAATGATGAATACCATCAGGATCATCATACTTGTTAATAACATAAGAAGATAACGCAACCTGATCAAGCGGCCAATCATAACGGGAGGTTATGTTGTTGATTGTAATAATTAACCAGTGTAATTCTGAATCTCCATAATATTTGTGTGCGACCATATCAGGTTGATCTCCGTCTTGTACGACATATTGATCAAAAACTAGCGTATTTGCTCTTGCATTGCCTTTGAGATTGACACGGCGTAGTATATCTGTTATTAATGTTCTATTTTGTGTGTCAGATATATCGTATTGATAGAGTGGAAACTTACTAAAATAACTCATGATTAAAATCCTTCTGCAATTTTTTCTTTAGTCATAATCTCTGTCTCTGTAAATGATAGTGACATATTGATCTCACTTGGAGGTGGTGCCTTACCACCTGGAACATCAATGGGTTGTAGAAACTGTGATTCGCCACCTGGTCCATAACTTACATTCATATTTTTCAACACACAAGAAGAAGCAAAAGGTAACCACGCATTTTCTACTCCTCCAAACATAAATTGTAAATCAAACTCACTTGGAAATATTAAATGACGACCTATATTCTGTCCTGGTACTCTTTCTGGCATCATATGAAACTTAAATAATTTGATAATTGCATCTACTGTTCTAAATTCAGATTCATTTCTAGGAGTAAATCTAAAGTTAAAATCAAAATTACGCAAGTCAACACCTGTAAAAATTGCTTCTAACGCAGGATTAATTGCTTTTCCTAGTATTTTTCTTGCTGCACCTTCTACATCAGCACCAGATAAAAATCCAGCAACCTTTGTAGTCGCACCTACAGCCAAAGCATCTGCAATAGTATCTCTTATTGCGGCGCCTGTGCCTGAAGCTTTTAGTGTTGACACTAATTGATCCATGTTTGACACGCCAGCAAGGTCTGGTGCAAGAACACCTGCCATTCCTAATTCACTATTTTTATAACTAACAGCGTAATCTGCTTTCATTCCATTAGGCATGTATAGAGCAATCGTGTCTTTTGTGCGTATCAATCTCTTACTCTTACGAAGACCACCACTTATACTCTTAGATAAAGCGTCATCTTGTCTTTTATATACATTAGCAATAGTCTCATCATCTTGTTGTCTTACAACACCTCTAGAAAAAGATATATTTTGTTTATCAAATCTTTTAATTTCTTTTCTTTCTTTGTCAGTACCTGCATTAATTATTTCGTCTACTTCTTGTGGGCCATGATACTTTGAATTAGTGCGTTCAAATATATGAAATAATATGTAATGACCAAATTCCTCTGTTGTTCCAAGATTAAGTGGATATCGTAGTGAACCATATGAGTATTCATTTTCATTTGATTTTGCGAAATCATCTGAACTAGAAAATTCTTTCGATCTACTATTACGAATAGGTGCTGATGATGTAACATTTGCGGAGCTTCTATTTAAAACACCACCAGTTAATCTGTTTAATAATTTTTCTGCAAGACTGGCCATATGACTATTTATGTCTTATAACGAAGGGATTGTTGACCAATGTTTAAGTATATCCTCTGTGATGATTTGAAAACTGTAACCCTTTCTATCACAATACTTTCTACATGCTTTCCATTTTGCGTCATTGATTACATATTGCTCTGCGTTATACTTCCATGATTTCGTTTTTCGTTTAGGAACAGTTGGAGGAACAGTCTGTTTCTTGGGTTTGATTTCCCAAATTGTTTCAACAATCTCTCCTTTGTTATTTTTGTAACGCAACCAACAGTCAGGAAAATATCGACTTATTCTATTTGTTAGTGGATGTCGATAAGGTATAAACACTTCTTCACTTGCCCATTTCAATATAGAAGGATTGTTATCTAGATATTTGAATACTGTTAGTTCCCAAGAACTGCGATAGATAATGTTTGTAGGGTCGCCTTTATACTTACTTGGATTCTTTGGACGATACTTTCCTTGAACCAGTATTCTACTTGATATTCGTTTTATTCTTTTTCTCATTCTAATTATTTAGAT
>Ga0222715_10001897_pt1 | contig 19565 bp, 18 predicted proteins | sample C33_9DmetaG_FD_165056 | JGI IMG/M metagenome (GOLD analysis project Ga0222715, IMG submission 165056) | Estuarine water microbial communities from San Francisco Bay, California, United States - C33_9D | ecosystem: Environmental > Aquatic > Marine > Unclassified | place: USA: California... | reverse complement strand
GAAACCCCAGGCGATGTTATGCATTTTGGGTCATACGGAAAGAGACAACGAATGAAGATTTACCACGGTTCCGCAAGTGATGTTCAGAAAACTCTTTCTTCAACACAACTTAATAACATTGAAGGAACTGCTGCTATGGTTCCAATGAAAGGTTCTGTTGAAAAAATAGTAAATGAAATTATGGATGGTGTACGTTCAGCTATGAGTTATATAGGAGCCCAGACAATTGATGAGTTGTATATTAATGGAAATTTTGTTTCAGTAACTACCAATGGTCTTAGGGAGGCAATGCCACACCTGTTATAATTCGTTAATCTTAACAAGGAGTCAAAATGAAAATTAGACTTATGTTAAGCCTTTTGGCAATACTAGTTTTATTACAAGTAAAAAATTTTAATAAAGAAATATCTATTGTAGAAGAAATAGTTCTTGAAGATATTCAAGACGAACCAGAAATAGTACATGAGATAGAAGAATTCTTAAATGCTATTGGTCGCTTAGAAAGTAATAATCGTTATGATGTAGTAAATCCATATGGATTCATGGGCAAATATCAATTTAGTCCAAGAACAGTAAAATATTTAGGATTTACTGTAAGTAGAGAAGAGTTTTTGTCAAACCCCTCTTTACAAGACGAAGTTATGATGACATATTTATACTACAATTACAATGCTTTAAAACGTTATATTACCAGATATAATGATACCTATCACAAGGGAATATACATAACAACATCGTCCATTTTAGCAGGTGCACATTTTGCTGGAGCACAAGGTGTAAAATCTTTTTTCATCAGTACGGATTCTACGGGTACCACAGATTCTAACGGAATGACTCTCAGAAAATATATGAGACAATTTTCTGGATATCATTTAGATAGAGATGTTATTGAACAGGGAGTTATTTAATGTTGGTTTTTTTAATATTATCATTGTTACTAAACATAGCACTAATTTATAGTTCTATTGTTTCTTTGCGTAAAATTGAATATTATGAAGATAGAATTATGTGGTTTTACACACAATCCAACAAAATATTAACTACCATGAGAATACTAGATAGCCGTGAAATGTTTGAAAAGGACGACGAAGTTGGGCAAGTTTTTCAACAACTCACTACTACTATCGGAAATCTAAGGACGTTAATATATGACACCCAAGAAAATGAAGAGGAAATCTTCTAATAAAATTTATTGGACATTAGAAACAGAACAATCAATTATTAAGTACAATAAAGAAGAAGATGACCTTTTAAAAGAAAAAATATTTAAAGACCATATATACGGTCCATTGGACAAGATGGCAGAAAATATTATAAATCGCTTTAAGTTTCCTTATATGGAAGGGTCTTTTGAAGACATTAAAAGTGAAGTTATTTCTTATTTAATTTTAAAGCTCCCAAATTTTACCGAAGACAAGGGAAAGTCTTTTAGTTATTTTTCGGTAGTAGCTAAAAATTATCTTATTCTACAGAATAACAAAAGATATAAAGAAGAAAAACGAACCATTTATTTGGCCGATAAGACAGAAGAAAGTTATTCTCTACAAGATACATTAATCATAGACCCAGACGAGACATATCACGAACCCGAGCGCGTTGAATTTATAAAATTATTTATAAAGTATTGGGACGGAAATCTACACCAAATTTTTCCAAAAGATAAGGATTTGGAAATTGGGTACGCTATATTGCTATTGTTAACTCGGTCACACCAGATTGAAAATTTTAATAAAAAAGCAATCTATCTAATGATACGAGATATCACAGATTGCAAGACCAGTGACATTACAAAGATTGTCAAAGAATTTAAAGTTATACTAGACAGACAGTATAGATATTTCCAAAGAACGGGAAAAATATCAGAATACTTCGACAACTAAATAATTATAGTAAATGGAGATTTACTATGGAACAACCAGTATTTGACAACAAAACATTAGCAGATGTTTTTAAAGACATATATAAAAATACAGAAAGTAAGAGAGAACAAATCAATACATTTATTCTTAAACTTACACAACTTATAAAAACTCCTGAAGATGCATCGGTGATAGCTCCCGTCATCAAAGATTTTATGGAGGTCAATGTTAAAAACGACGAACACATCGTTCGTGTCGCTCAAATTGCACAAAGAGCTATGTCTATTGGTGCAAAGGCTGCTTCCTCTACTGATTTACTAACAGAAGAAGAAAAACAACAATTGTTGAATAATATTTCTTTTGAGATAGATGAATTACAAGAAGAGGCCAAACAAGTTGAAGAGGAACTTGTGAGATTGAGAGCTTAAAATGAGTGTATTATGGAATCCAAGTATATCTGGAAATATTAAATCATTTGGATTAAATACCACAAGTGCAACTGTTATAGATGTGGTCATAAACGAAGAACATCCAGATTATGGTGTAGATGGATTTGAGGTTGGTAGAATACGATTTAAATATACTGAATACGGTGGCCACAGAGACACACCACAAAATGCTTTTTATGCATACCCAATAGAAGTTGGAGTACAAGAATTTCCATTGATTGGTGAAACCGTAATGGTTCAAAAAATCCAAGGAATTCATTTTTATACGAGAAGAGTTAATATTAACAAAACTCTACAGTTAAATGGTTTTCCCAACATTTTAAATCGTTCGAAATCTGCCAGAACTCAACAAAATAGAACTGATAGTATTCAACAAGCAAGACAGGGTGCTATTGATACAAGAACAGATGCAGATGAACCAGAAGAAAATTTAACTAACGAAAAATATTCTCCAAGAGTTGGTTTAAATAATTTAAAAAGTTTTGATGGTGATGTAATAATACAGAATAGATATGGTGCTTCTATAAGACTTGGTTCCTCTCAAATGGAAGACGCACTTAATCAAAAAACACAAGTCAGAAACGGAACTGTAATTCTTGGTCCAACAAAAAGTCAAAAAAATGACTCATTAATTTTATTCAGAGTTGGCCAACGACAAACACCCAATAGAACAAAAGAAACTCCCTATGCGTTAGTAGTTGAGGATATAAATCTAGATTCTTCTTGTTTTATAATGGCAGAAAACCAAGTTATAAACTTGATTTTTTCTAGTGAATTTACTACATTGAAAAATCTAAATAAACCATATACAACTTTAGATGCACAGTCCGATGGTTCTACAAAAACGCAACTCAGCGGAAACCAAACTATACTCAACAGTGGTATGGTTGTGTTGAATTCAAAAGAAACTGATATATTACTTTCTTCTCAAAGAGACATGATATCTATAACAAACCGTGATACTATTATAGATAGCGGTAAAAATATTTATATTAATTCAGATGGTGGTAAATTGTTTTTGGGAACAGTTGAAAAAACAAATTCCGTGGTTAAATATAATGAACTAGAATCTATTTTATATGAAATTTTAGACTACATAGAAGAATTAGCAAGAAGTATTGCTATACCATATAGTACATTATCAACGTCAGTTTTTACCAAAACATCATCTACCAGATTGAAAATTATTGAAGCAAAAAGTAACGGAGTTAAAATAGGTAACTGAACTATTTATAAAGGAACAATAGGAGTGTATTATGACAAGTAAAGAATTATCAAAACTAATCAGAGAGTTTGTTAGAGCCGAAATTCAACATCAGAAAGCTGAAATCATCAAAGAAGTTAAGGCTGAGTTGTTTGATATAATGATTTCTGCAAACACACCAAAGATGCAAAATGAGTCTGTAACAACAACTACTTCTGATTTGGGTCGCCAACAATTGAGAGATATGTTTACACAAAAATTGGGAATGGACACAGTTAGTTTCAATACCAAAAATGTAAATTTAATGTCTCCTATGGAATTGCCATCAACATATCAAGGTGGTGCTATTGGTGAACAACACAAAGATGCTATAAACGCTATTAACAAAGATTATAGTTCTTTAATGAAAAAGATGGGAATCTAACAAATGGCAACGATTGGATTTACTTTACCATTGCGTAGAGCAAATGGTGGATATTTTGAACAATCCAATACTTTGCTTGAACAAGTTAAAAGTAATTTTATCAATTTAGTATTGACCGTTAAAGGTGAAAGATTCAATAATCCAACCTTTGGGTGTGATATTCATCAATTAATTTTTGATTTTAATAATGACGATATTGGTGAACGGGCTAAAGAAGCTGTTGAAAATGCTGTCCAAGAATGGATGCCTTATATAACAATTGAAGATTTTGCTATAGAAACAACAGATAATGATAGAGATAGACATACATCAAAAATGTATATTAGATATAGGTTAACAGATAATCCAAATTTACTAGATGAAGTAGTACTTTTTGTCTGAGGAATATAAATGGCAATTAATAAACTTTCTACTGTATCCCCAAAAGATCAAATAGATAAAAAACAAGTAAAATATCTAAACAAAGACTACTCAGATTTCAAAAAGAGTTTGGTAGATTTTACTAAATTTTATTTTTCAGATACCTATCAAGATTTTAGTGACGCATCGCCTGGTAGTATTTTTTTGGATATGGCATCATATGTTGGTGATGTTCTTTCTTATTACACAGATAACTCTTTTAAAGAAAGTTTATTAGCTTATGCAGAAGAAAGAGAAAATGTTGTTTCTCTTGCACAAGGATTGGGATTCAAACCAAGATTAACTTCACCATCATTCTGCAAAGCAACAATATCAGCATTGATACCAGCAGATACCGATGGTAATTTAGATACTAGATTCTTACCAAGAATAGCGGCTGGGTCATCTTTTAACGCAACAACGCAATTTGATGCTGGTAGTTTTTTAACACAAGATATTTGTGATTTTGGTGACTCTACAAACAGAACAGTTCAGATATTTTCTTTAGATGGTACCACCGGATTGCCTTCAACCTTCGTTGTGTCTAAACAATGTAAGCTAGTATCAGCAACCAGAAAAACAACAACAAATGTAGTAGGAAACCCAACCAAGTTTTTAAAGGTTCAAATTCCAGACGACAATGTAGTTGAAATTGTGTCGGTGGTTGATTCTGAAGGTAATACTTGGTATGAAGTTGATAACCTATCACAAGATTATCGTTTTCAAGATACATTAGTAAGTACATCTTCAACATTAGCTCCGCTTTATACATTAAAGCCAGTAAAAGTCAATAGAAGATTTATTACTAGATATAATAGAAATTTAAAAATTGAACTTGTATTTGGTTCTGGAACGGGTGATTTATCTGATGTATACCAAAATCCAGATTACAAATCTGTTTATGATTCAAATTATTTACAAAACATGACCAATGTTTCTCTTGATACTTTAAATTTCACAAACAGCAATTCTTTTGGTCTTGCTCCAGGCAATACCACCTTAACAATTACATATACTGTTTCAAATGGTATTCGGTCAAATGTACCATCTGGAACCATAACAAAAATTGGTACATTAACAACATTAAATGAAACAAGAACTTTGAGTGGTGCTGATTTGTCCACATTCAATACAATGGTATCAAGTATAACCGTAACAAATGATGAACCAGCAGCTGGTGGATTGGATGCACCATCCATAGAACAAATAAGACAATCAGCTATCGGTTTCGTTAATGCACAGGGAAGAGTTGTTACTTCACAAGATTATGAAAAGCGTATTCTTTCAATGCCATCAAAATATGGTGCTGTTGCAAAAGCATTTGCTATCAAAGACGACGCAATCAATAATATTAGATCACAAACCGAAGTTTCTGAACAAACTCTATCAACTTTAGATCCAGAAGATGATGTGTTATATGTTGACAATAGACCAGAAAACACAAATGTTAATCTTTATGTTTTGGGTTATGACAACGACCAAAGATTAACTATTCTTAACAATACCGTAAAAAGTAATATTAAAAAATTCCTAAAAGGATACAAAATTTTAACAGATAGAGTAAACATTTTAGATGCTTTTAGAGTTTCTATAGGAATAAATTATTCGGTCGTCGTATATAAAGGATATAATGTACACGATGTATTAGCACAATGTTCTGATTCGTTGGTTCAATACTTTAATATAGACAATTGGGAAATAAATCAACCAATAATCATAGATGATGTTTTATTACAAATTGCAAGAGTTGATGGTGTACAAAGCGTGACAAGTTTAGATTTCGTTAACAAGTACCAACAAAAAGACGGACGAGATTATGCTTCACACACATACGATTTACAGTTCAATACAACTGATAGAATTATATATCCATCAGCCGACCCTTGTATTTTTGAGTTACGCTACCCACAAAACGATATCGTAGGGACAGGTAGACAATGAGCAGAGTATATTTAAAAGCATCTAAAGATGCAAGTATTTATGAAATTTATCCAAATCTAAACGCTGGTCAGGATGAGATATTAGAAGTTGGGAAGCATAAAAACGATATAGCATTTAATACAGGCGCTGTAAGATCATTAATACAATTTGATTTGAGTGATCTAAAAGGCGCTCCTACCAGTTCTACAGTTTTTCTAAATTTAAAAGTTGCAAATGCGGAAAAACTATTTCAAGATGAATACATTTATGTTTATCAAGTATCTCAATCTTGGGCAGAGGGTTCTGGCTACACAATGCAAACCCCATTGGTTTCTGATGATGGTGCTACTTGGTCAAAACATAGTACTGGTTCGGCATGGACAAGCACAGGAGGGGATTATAATCTAACTCCAGTTGTCAGTTCTTCTGTTACAAATTTAACAAACGATGAATTAAGAATAGATGTAACTGATTTAGTTGCACCAATGATTTCTGGTTCATCACTGACCACAAACTATGGTCTTCTTTTAAAATTCTCGGGAAGTTCTGAATCAAATTCCGACAATGTAGGAAATGTTAAATTTTTCTCAAAACAAACACATACTGTTCATGAACCAACTCTTGAATTAGCATATGTAAGTCAAAGTTTTACAACTGGGTCACTAAAAACTTTACCCTCGTTTGATATTGAAATTGCACCAAATAATTTAAGAGCAGAATATGAAGTTGGCTCAATTTCAAAATTGTATTTTACGGTAAGAGATAAATACCCAACAAAAGCATACACCAATACAAGAAGATTTGATAATAGATACTATCTACCTTCCAGCAGCCAATATACAGTAATAGATGCGGGTGCTGGTACAACCATAGAACCATTTGATGTTTATTCACATATACATTGTGATAGTTCTGGTTCTTATGTAAAATTAGATACAAGAACTTTGTATAAAAATAGATTTTATGATTTAAAATTAAAAATTACTTTGGGTGAGGAAGTACATTTTACTAAACCATTTAGATTTAAGGTAGTATGATAAATTTAGAAGAATTAGCTGCAAAGAATTTAACATATTCACTGGATGTGGAAGAGGGAAGAGAATACCCTAATAATAAGCCACACCCATATCCTGTGGTTAATCCACCTTATGCTACTAATGTCAAAAAAATATATGTAAAAAATGATAGTCAAAGATTTGTACCACCACAAAATATTAACATAACAACAAAAACATTCACAACAATTAATAGAAATTTTAATCAATTGTTTAATGTTGCTTTTGAGGAACTTTAATGGCTAACCAAAATAATTACAAACAGTTGGTAGGCACATTGTCAATTGGTGATTCAATTAATAGAACTATCTCTCCAGAAGAATATGTTATTAAAACAGAAATAAATCAATATTTTTTGGGGTTAGATCTTGAAAAAGAAAATGTTGAATTACATTTTTATAATCAAGGAACAGATCAATTAGTATATAGTGCTGTGGTGCCACTCAATGAAGAAATTTTGTCCGTAGTTAATACTAATTCCGATGATGGCATTCATGTTAGATTAAACTTTTTTAGACCAGGCGATCAAACAAATACAGTTGCTTATTCAAACGAAAATAGTTTACAAGAAAAATATTTAAGTGATTTGCCTGCTGGAACATATGATGTAATCATAAATTTCTTTTCCGATGAAATTGGAACATACAATGATGCTAATTGGAGAATTAAAAGGGTTTCTCCGTCAAAAAAAGAAATTGTATTGCATGCAAGACCCAATCAACAGGGAACAGTTTCAATAGATGAAAAACAGTATGGACAGTTTGTAATTGAATCCATTTTTGGACAGGATTTTCAGCAGATGGTTATGGACCTATTTCAAACAAATCTTTTGTCTTCTTTCAAGAGTAAATTAAATTCAGAACAATTGGCTAGAAGTAATACTGTATCAAATTTTGATAGTTCTATACAAATTATAATAAACGATATTTATCAACGTATGGTAAAGTTTGTTGATTCTGAATTTGAGAATAAAAGATTTAGAATTGAAAGGCAACGGTTTTTAACTGCTTTGAATACTATTATTTCGGAATCAATAGAAGCAAACTTACAAAGTTTAGTAAAACAAGATGCTGGAGATTCTGGCGAGATTCCATTGGTGGTGAACGCATGAGTGTACGTATACTAAAAGACCAACAGAATATTACAGATGAAACTGTAAAATTTTCAAGAAGTTTTGGTAGGGGATATGTTCCAAGTGATGACATATCCGAAACTTATGTATTGGAATATATACGAGAAGGTAGCGATGTACCACTAACAGTAAAATTTCCAAAATTGATTGAAAATAATATAGAAGTAAAATTTGTTGATATAAATAATAATTCATTAAATGACCAAGAAATGACATTTCAAGAAGATACAAATTTTTCATTTTCTGTTGTAATACCCTTACAATCACTAAGCAGTTTATCACAAACTCTGGGAAAGAATACATTAAATAGACAAATATTAATTGGAAATACCAATGATGCTGGATATACAATTGAACTGTCTCCATCTACAATAGCATTTGGTCAATTGACAGAAACAACAAAAAAACTAGTAATTGTATTAAAAGAAAATGTTGGTGAAAATATGGTATCTGTTAAACCAACAATAGAAAATCCATATACAATAACTTATAAAAATTCTACAGGTGGAGTTAGACGCAGTGATATTTCTATGGTTGGATTTACAGATACTAATAATCCAGTTGGATATGTAGTAGATGTTAATAGAACTAGTACAGCTGGTGATGTTGATGATTATTATGAAATAAAATATAATGGTACTGATTTAATAGATATGAACGGAAATTCTCTACAAGACAGAACAATTGAATTAAGAGTTACAAGTGATGTTGTTGCTGTGGTCAGAGATGAATATATAACAAGATTGGTAAATGAATTTGAAAGAGAAATTAACTCTCAAAATTCATTAAATGCTGATGGTCAAACAGGATTGATTGATATTCCATCGGTAGATATTAGAATGTATACATTTGATGCAAATAACCAACAACCAGGCGCACGAATTGCACAAGACCTCGTTGAAAGTTATTACTTAGAAGTATCAAAAATGCAGGGCATATCATCTATTGATATTGGTGGAACACCAATGGTGGGTGGGTCTACTAACCAAACACAAATATTTGGTCCATTCACCGCTCCAGTACCAATAATGGGTGCATTACAGGAAGGTACTAATTCTGGTATACTAACTATCAGACATTATGCTATTTTAAAAGAAAGAACAGAAAGTGGTGGAATACAATCTTCCCAAAACAGAACACAAGAAGTTACCTTTAATTTCAGTAGAGGAACTGTTACTGTTTCAACAGACCCAGCTATAACACCAACAGAATTTATTGACCCAACAACACTGGTCAAAATAAACACTGGAAATGTAACATTTGTCCGTGCTGAAAAGTTAAACGGAGCTACAGATTCTTGGGAAGATTATACACCAAATGGAAATGTTGATTATGCACTTACCGAACCAACCGATGATAGAATAAGATACTACTATAATTTTGGTTTGAACTATCCAGATGGAACAATAACTGACGGAAACATTCAAATTAGAAGACCAAATTATGTTTCAAAGGACGGTACACAGATTGCTGCAAGCGAATGGTCTAATATAAATGAACAAGTTTATGGTGCTGATACATTTAGCAGATTAACAACCACGGTAGAACTTGCATTAGAACCATATGGTGGAAAAACCCAAGGTGGTCAGTACAATCCATCATTCAGTGTATATGAATTTAGAACAATATCTATAGAAGACCCAAATACTGATTTGACAGCAGAACAACCATTTTCTATGACTCAAGTTAGTTTGGTAGAACCATCAAACAACAACCCGTCATCGGGCCCGGAGGTATAACATATGTCACCTAATAGACTTGGTTCGCCTGATGGAGAAGAAATTTTGGGTTCTGGCGATGATCTAAATAGAATTGATGAAGGTGGAAATGTTGTTGCAACCGGAGCTGGTACCACAACCAATGTACAGATTGACCCACCACCATCACCGCCAATTCAAGACCCACCACCACCGCCTCCTCCTCCACAATTTTCTACAATACCATTTGATATAGAAATTGATATTACGGAGTATGCTACAATTCCAGCAAAAACAATATTAACAGAAATTTTGCGTGACGCAATATTACCTGAATTTGACAATTACTATGATGATATGCGTTGGGGCAAAACCTTACTCAATCTTCGTGATGATAGACAAATTCCTATTTTAAATTGGAAAGTTAGCGGAGAAGCAGGGTTTCCAGAATTAACATTAAAGTTAGCAGAACCACTAGATACATCATTGTATCCAATTAATACAAGTGCTTTTATTTCTAGAGAAATATTAAATACTGTATTTGAAACTATTAGGTTCATTCCTGTAGACCAAGTATTAGTTCCACAATTAAGACCAAGCAAAAATACAAAATCACTCATTGGTAAATCAACACAGGTAACAGCCAATCTTGAAGAATTAATACCAAATGTTGCTGGTGGAACAGGACAATACAGTGTAAGTTCTAGTTATGTAAATTTTGTTTCTAACAACATTCTTGAAAATCTGTATAACACAAATATAGGAATGGACATCAATGTTGATTATTCAAATTTCAATAACTTTGTTACATTTGGTTCTGCACAAAAACGACTTGATGTATTTAAGGCAAAATTACAAGAAGTAGAAAGATTGGTTATTGACGCACCAATCTTTGTAGAAAATCTAAATCTATCAGCTAGCTCTGCTGACGCAGGCACATATGATACTATTTTTGGTACTCTAAATATTACTTCTGTTGGTAGTGCTAGTCTCTCCCTTAGTGGGTCTTCAGCAGTATATGATTTGATTACATCTGGTAGTGCTTCTGCAACCGGAAGTATTGATTATGTTAATAGTTCTATTAACACCTCATTGAAAATTCAAGAATTAATTCGTGGTCTAGATGATTATGAAAGAACATTGTGGTTTAAGACAGGATTGCCATATTCATCTTCTGATGCGGTTTTCCATTCACCACCAGAACAATATAAATCGGACTTTACATATCCTTCTATATTAGGAATACCATTAGCAACTACAAATAGTACAAGTAGTACTTGGTATTCTGAAATGAGTGGAATTGCTACTGACTACGACAATACAAATATCAATAGATTAAAATACAATGTTCCAAAATATCTACAAGAAGATGAAGCGTCGGAAGACTTCTTGGTATTTACAGATTTAATTGGACATAACTTTGATAATGTTAAAATATACATTAGTAACTTGCAGAATATATCATCTAGATATCCAAAAATAGACGAAGAAATTTCTGGTGAAATGGCAAAACGAGTACTTGAATCTTTTGGTGTTAGTGCTCCAAGCATAGCCAGTGTTGATAGCTTAATCAATTATGTGTCAAATAATGGTAGAACCTCATCTTATAAAGATATTGCAAACGAATATTATAAGAGATATATCCATGCTTTACCATTCCTTTTGAGAACAAAAGGAACCAAACAATCAGTTCAATCGTTATTAAATGTATTTGGTATAAACCCAGATATGTTAACGGTTAAAGAATCAATATCAAATAGATACACATCAATAGAACCAGTAAAAGTAGCTACCACCGAACAAAACTTTAATTTAACAATAAACAGTGGTTCTTATTTGGTGGTTCCTTTTAGTTCAAGTCTAAGAAATCCACAAACAATACAAGCTAGATTTGCTTTGTTAGATGACAGAACACAAGATGTGTTTAAGTTTGATAATGATTATTCAATCAAAGCAACATTCCACCCAAGTGGGTCAACTAATACCTACTATGCAAATACTGGTAGAATTGACCTTATGTCCGCTTCGGTTGCACTGGTCACCAGTAGTTACTTTGATTTGTTTGATGAAAATTATGTTTCATTACAATTAAAATATGATAGTGCTGGTGCTATACTTGATATTAGAAAAATAGAAAACGAAGATACAACCTTCTCACAATCACTACAAGAAACTCAAATGAGTATGAGTGCTGATTGGTCGGGATTGAATGAACTGTACATCGGTGTCCCTGCAGCATCTGCTAGTGCTGGTGAATACACTTACGCAAGTATAGATGAATTTAGAATGTGGGGAGGACAGATAACTCAAACTAAATTTATTGAATTCGCTGAAAACCCAGGCATGTTTGCTGGTAACTCATATACATCTTCCTTACAAGATTTATATGTAAGATTGTCATTCAACATTCCAATGGATGTTTCTGCTTCTGGGTATGTAACAAACACAACACCATATGCTGGAAAAACTGGTTCTCTAAATATTTCTAATATATCCAGTAGTGGATTCTCTTCAGGAACTTCACCACTGTATCAAACAACCAGAAATATAAGAACTGTAATACAACATTCATATGATGCTTCTTCTATGAGTGAAACAACAGATATGATACGAATCGCACCAGACGCTCCTGCTACAATGTCATTGAGCAGTAATGGTACAACAGTTTCTATCTACGAAAAGTTCTTTTCCAGTAGCGTTGGTTCTTCTCAACTAGACATTTCCATATCTCCAGTTGATGCTGTTGACCGTGAGATATTGAGATCGTTTGGTAGCTTCAATGTAGGAAACTTAATTGGTCGTCCAATAGATAGAACTTCTTACACATATTCGTTGTTAGATGATTATCAAGATGTGTTTGTAAGAGAATTAGCACCATCTATAGACTATAATAATTTTATTAGATTCTTTGATAAATTCTTACATTTGTTCTATGAATCTGTGGAACAATATCTACCAGCTAGAGCTAGAGTAAAGAAAGGTATTGTTATCAGACCAACCTTGTTAGATAGAACAAAAGTAAATACAAGAACAAACATTAAATTTAGTGGTGAAACATCAAAAAGAACAACCAATTCTTTGACCGATAATGATTTTGATATTATTAGGTCGTTTGATGTTTCTATGTCACTTGAACCAACATCACCAAATGTAACTCAAGAATTGTTTGGTATTTTTGGCAATCAAGATTCGTCTTATACAATACCACAATATTCGGACACGATTAGTGCATTACCAAATAATCCATTGACTTCTACATATGATAGTTACAGTGGTTCATACAGTATATTTACTGACGAAGTATCATTGAAAGCATACACACTTGGTGATAATACTGCTTCGTTTGGAGAGTTGGAAGCTGTCCTTACACGACCAAAACAGGAAATGGGTGTGGTAACTCTTGATGTGTACGAAACTGGATTTGGAACAGCTTCAATAGCACCTATAAACGATACTTACGCTTTATTTTTTGATAGATATTCAATTGTAAATCAATCTGTTACATATTTTAATAATTCGTATGGATTGTATTATGTAGATGCAACTAGATATGTTCCCGTAACACAATCATACATGTCTTCAGCACCAACAGTAACAACTTGGTCATCTGGTCAATCTTACCAACTTGGTGATGTTGTATTACAACCAATTGGAACTGTTGGTAGTGATGGAAAAGAATTAACTGGAAATGGAAACTACTATGCATTTAAAAACCAAGGAGCCTCTGCAAATACTTCTGTGGTTAGTTATAACGCACCACAGCTTGATACTTCAAATTGGGCAAAAATTCAAACAACCCCAGAGGTATATCAAAAGTTGGTGAGAGTTGCATATGTAAATGGTGAAACAGATAGATTGACCGTTTTGACAAACTTAACAGCATCTTACGATTCTGTTCCAAGTGAATATACTTTACAAATTGGTCGCCCACATATTAAATTTGTAAGAGACGATAGTATCGGTTCTAGAAGAAGAACATATTTGGGAACATTAAATACTATTGATACTTCCATAGATGGTGGTCCGCCATATGAAGTATTTGATATCAATGTTAATATTCTTGGTTCTGGAAATCCACAACCATGTATCGGGTGTGATTAAAGTGAGAATACATAATACTTATATTAGAACAACTTAGGAGATTTGAGTATGGCATATTTAGATAATACCGTAATTACAGTTGACGCTGTTCTTACTAAAAAAGGTAGAGAAAGATTGAGTGAAGGCCGTGGAAACTTTAGAATTACAAAGTTTGCGGTTGCTGATGATGAAATTGATTATACATTGTATAATACAGCCCATCCTCTCGGTTCAAACTATTATTCAAACATAATTGAAAGTATGCCAGTTTTAGAGGCAATTCCAGACGAATCACAAACAATGAGATTTAAGTTGGTAACTCTTGATTCGGGAATAACATTAGTACCACAAATTTCAGTTGCAAACTACAATGCTGATAGTGGAATTACTCTTACTTATTTAAGAAACGATACAACAAATGCAGATAGTATTTCATTTACACCAAATACTTCTAATCTAAATGAAGCAGAAACCTACACCGTTATTCTTTTTGACGAAGAATCTGCTGATGTTGTTGTAACAGCAGGAGCACCAGATGTAGCAGTACTTGGTCAGACTACAGCTACTGCTGGTGGTGGAATCAATCTTTCCACTGTATTGACAAAGGTTGGTACATCATTTAGAATTGATCCTAAAGATGTTAAGACTGCTAGAAACACAAAACTTAGAGTTTTTGGTAACAAATCGGGTGCTACAGTAACAATTCCGTTGACTGTAAATCCAGCAACTGTTTAATAAAACAACTTATTGTAGAGGTAATAAAACATGGCAACCAATATTTTTAAAGTATTTGATATTGAAGATGAAACCAATGTACCAGTAGAAGTAACTACAGGACTATGGACTGGCGATACTGGGTCATTAACATTATTCAAATCATCAACAACACAACTAGGAAAAGCTAATTCAAAATATTTCGTAGATGTTTATGATGCTGATCCTGCTACAACATCTTCAGCAGAAGTTCAATTTTCTATTGCATATGGCCATGTTTCTGGTGCTGGGTCACCAACTTTAAATCAAAGCGATACCTCTACAACCGCAACAAAAGCAGTTTATTTCCAAATGAAAAACACACTTTTGGATGATCCAACAGATTCATTATTTTCATTTGAAAATTCAACAACATCTGAAGACATATATGCTATTACAGTTTCAAGAGCAAGATTTAAGGGTGTGGTAGATCCAGGCAACTGGCAGTTAACCTTATCTGGTTCAAATGGTAAGTTTACATTTATTGATAACAGTCTTCAAGGATTAGGAACCCGTCGTTCCTTTGCAAGAAGTGGAACATCATTTAGTATTGCAACTGGTTCTATTTCTGGTGTAAGTGGTAGTACAATTGCAGGATTAACCGCCTCAAATGGAGAGGGATATGGAACCTTCTATCCAGCCAAGGGAGTTTTAATTTTAAATCCAAGTGCTATCAATGATACTGTTGGTTTCTTAAATAGATCTGGTAGCGTTGGTATTCTTTCTTCTGGTGGTGAAAATACTGGTTCTGCAACAAACTTTGTTTCAGTTACAAGTACATTGACACCATTACAACCATTTACTTCTTCATTGGCTGGTACTGGTGGAAATTATTATGACCAATACAATTGGGAAGGCCTTCTCCGTTCTATGGTTCTTGGTGCTGATTTCCAAGCAAGATCTTCCGAAACCATTTCTTCAAAACATTATTTCGTTAGATTAAGAAACAACGAATACAATAGTTCAAACAACCCAACATATTCTGATACAGATGGAAACATCTTCAATGAAGATTTTGAATATGATCCAAAAGTTTATGTAACAACTATTGGATTGTATAATGATCAAAATGAATGTTTGGCAGTTGCTAAGTTAAGTCGTCCGTTAGAGAAATCAAGAGCTAAGGAAGCCCTATTACGAGTAAGATTGGACTTCTAAGGAGGAATTAGATGTCCGTCTTTAAAGAATTGGGCGGAGGACATATAACCGAACCCGTCAATGTATTCGCTAGTCAGAGTTTTGAATGGACTTCTGGGTCAAGTGCTATTGATGGATTTAGTATTAATCTAGCAAAAGACCCAAATGTAGATTATGCTGTTTATCCAATAGGAACTGGAGATTTGGGTGGCCAAACTAATGGTGGTTTGTATGCATATCCTTTGTTTAAGTCCCTAAAACAAGTATTCTATGACATAAGTTCATCATCAACACAAGAACAATTTTATCCATCACATTCTTTATTTGTATGGAATATTGGAAACAATTATGTTGGTGATAGAATTCGTGAAAACTCATTTAAAATTGAAATAACGGGTGTTTCTGATTACATTAAAGATGATGGTCAGGGAAGGTTAAAGTTAAATGGAACTGGAACCGTAGTAGGAAATGTATTTTATGATTTTGGACTTGCAACAGTACAAAGAAATGTTACAGCTAGTGCAGACTTAATTTCTGCTGACGGTATTTCAATTCAAAGTGGTGCTGTTGTAACAACAACATATCAATCAACAATTAGAATACAAGAACACACGGTTTCTTGTGTGATTAGTCCGTCAGAATATAATAAAACATTTAATCCCTCAGCTTTTAATACTATTTCTTCTGGTTCTGACCAAACATATAATAATTATATTAGTAGTGGCTCGGTATTACCATTTGTATCAAGTATTGGATTATATAACGACCAGAATGAATTACTGGCGGTTGCAAAACTATCAAACCCAATTGTAAGAACAAGATTTACAGATCAAACTTTTGTGATTAAGTTTGATGAATCGGAGAAATAAAAATGTCAGATATTTTAAATTTGTATAATAGTTCAACTGCTGATAATGTTGCTAAAGCAAAAACACAATCGGAAGGAAAGCTGGTTGTGAATAATTTTGATGTAGATAATACCTATTCTACAAATTTTTTGGCAAGAGTTCCTGGCGACAAAACTGTTCAATTGTCAAACGATCCTGAAAAAACTAATGGTCAATTTACTGATGCTGCTCGTGATTATTATAATGAAGAGTTAAAACAAGTAACAGATGAAAGATTTAAAAAGTATAATAGAAATAATAGATACTTAGATAACGTTTAATAACGAGGTTACACATATGAGGCCAAGTAGCGCAAAAGCCAAAGGTCGTAGGTTACAAAACCAAATACGCGAACTAATATTAGAAAATTTTCCACAATTACATCCAGACGATGTAAAGACTGCTATTATGGGTGAGTCGGGAGAGGACATTAAACTTTCTCCGGCCGCCCGTAATTTGTTTCCATACTCAGTTGAAGCTAAAAATGTGGAAAAGCTCAACATCTGGTCAGCTCTAGACCAAGCAACAGAGAATACCAAAGAGGATACACATCCCCTCTTGTTTTTTAAACGCAATCATTCTAAATTATATGTAGCGTTTGAAGCAAGCCATTTATTTGAATTACTTGACAAGTGTGGGGAGTGATATTATATTCCATATATGGATAATATACTTTTTTCTTTAGAAGACATACTTGGAACCTCTAAGAAGACCTCCAGTGATGAGCGTCTGTTCCATTGTCCTTTTTGCTATCACCACAAACCAAAACTTTCCATCAACTTCGGTAAACGTTCGGGGTATTGGAAGTGCTGGGTTTGTGATGAAGGTGGAAAGAAAATATCCTCATTGCTCTATAAGTTGGGGTATTCTAAAAAGGAAATCAAGTCCATTCTGGGCGAATATGAAACTGGGTACAAACCCGAAGAAAACCCAGAAGAATATAAGGTTAATATAACCCTGCCAAAAGAATATAAACCTCTCTGGAAGGTCACGGATAAGTCCTATGAGTATATGAACGCCATTAGATTTTTAAAGTCCAGAGGCGTCAATATAGAGGATATATACCGATATCAAATTGGTTATTGTGAAGATGGACAGTATAAAAATCGTATCATTATACCTTCATATGGAAAGGATTTTAAACTAAATTATTTTGTGTCCAGAAGTTATTATGATGGTGGAATAAAATATAAAAATCCAGCCGCATCAAGAAACAATATTATTTTTGAAAATCTTATATCGTGGAAGTTTCCTGTTGTTTTGGTTGAAGGAATATTTGATGCAATTACAGTTCGCAGAAATTGTATTCCGTTATTGGGTAAGATTTTATCTGATAAACTAAAACAAACTTTGATTGAAAACAAACCACCCATGGTTTATGTGATGTTAGATAGTGATGCACAAAAAGAAGCGTTACAGATTGAAAGTTATTTGAAATCTGTAAATGTAAATGTTAAATTGGTAGTTCCAACCGATAAAGACCCCAGTGAAATGGGTTTTGATAAATCTTGGGTCGGTATTAATAATGCTATACATAGTAATTTTACCGATTTGGTTGGAACAAAACTACAAATGGTGTAATTAATGAAAAAATTATCTGTTCCATTTCTAAATTTAGAAAAAGTAATTCATATGGCGGACATTCATATCCGTCTTTTTAAAAGACACGAAGAATATAGAGAGTCTTTTGATAAACTTTACAAAAATTTAAAGAAACTTGATTTAAACAATACAGCAATTGTTGTTGCTGGTGATATTTTGCATGCAAAGTTAGATATGTCACCAGAAATGATTGACCTTGCTTCTGATTTTCTCAAAAATTTAGCAGACATAGCTCCAACTATCGTAATTGATGGTAATCACGACTTAAATTTATCTAATCCTCATAGAATGAATAGTCTTTACCCTATTGTAAAGAATATTGACCACAAAAATCTGTTTTATTTGACTGAAAGTGGTGTCTATGAGATGGCAGATACACAGTTTGCTTTGTTTTCTATTACTGGTGACCCAAAAGATTGGCCCGATGTGTCTCAGATGACAGGCAAGACCAACATTGGGTTGTACCATGGACCAGTTTATGGTGCAAAAACAGATACTAACTATACAATTAGTTCAAGACATGTTGAAGTTGATAGATTTGATGGGTTAGACATTGTTATGTTGGGTGACATTCACAAACATCAAGTGCTCCAGACAAGAGATAAAAGTAAAAATAAACCAGCTATAGTTTATTCCAGTTCTCTTATCCAACAAAATCATGGCGAAACATTAAGTGGCCACGGTTATGTTGTATGGAATATTCCAACACGAGAATTTGAATTTGTTGAATTGGTCGGCGATACTGGATATGTTACCTTTGATATTGACCCACAAGACCTCAATAAATTTTCTGTTCCCGATAATTTACCGAAAAATATACGCTTGAGGATATTTTCTTCAGTTGAAAACACAAAATTAAAGAAAATTATATCGGTTATCAAGAAAAAATACAAAATTATTGATGTATCGGTTAGCCCAAGTAGATTAAATACTCAAAATAATCAAACTAAGACAAATAATTTTGAAA
>Ga0222715_10001893_pt1 | contig 19585 bp, 19 predicted proteins | sample C33_9DmetaG_FD_165056 | JGI IMG/M metagenome (GOLD analysis project Ga0222715, IMG submission 165056) | Estuarine water microbial communities from San Francisco Bay, California, United States - C33_9D | ecosystem: Environmental > Aquatic > Marine > Unclassified | place: USA: California... | reverse complement strand
ATCGTTACTTCTTTGAACGAATGTCTCGTCAGAAATCTGATGACGAGATCAAACAATACTTCCTGGCAAATTTTGTAGAATGTGATGATCCCTCTAAACTATGGATCGGTGAAATTATTGAGTCAGGGGAACAGAATTATTCTAACTGGTTAAAGAGATCCCAAAGTCTTTACTATATGTTCAAGACTGAGGCTGAGGTCTTTGTGCATAAAGACACTTTTGAAGATCTCTTTGCTGTCAGGGGTTCATCGCACCCAGAAATTCTTAAAAAGTATCTACAAAATGCAATATCCATAGAAACCTTTGTTATAATGGATATGATTCTAATGTTTTCAAAGAACTTTGATAAGAAACTTCTAGATCCAGTGTGGGAATCCGTCAGTTTACGCATCAAGAAATACAAATCTTTCCTAAATATTGATAAAGAAAAGTATACGCAGACACTAAAGGAGATCGTATTGTGAGTGGATTTTTCCAATCCGAGATTGTAAGAGAATCCATCAAGGAGATGGAAGAACTTCAACAACAAATTATGGAAGATACCTTCAAAGCTCCTATGATGAGTAAAGAAGAAAAAAAAGATCATGTTGAATTGATGAGAACTTTTCTTGAGAAACAAAAGAACTTATACTTTCGTCTCTCACTTTCCGATGACTCAGAAGCATTGGAAATGAAACAAAGAATCCAAGATGCTGCTGAGTTCCTTGGATTTGAAGGAAACAATGTCAATGAGTTATTCTCCGAGATGGAAGAAACTCTGGATCGTCTAGATAAAATCGCAGATATGTAAGATGACATACCACTACAAAATCACCTCATCATATTGTTATCACAATGGTGAGATTGTAGACATGTTTTTTATAAATGGAATTCCTTTTACGTTTGATGACATCCCATTGATCATGCAACATGATCCATACGTTCAATGCGAAGCAAACGATAATTATTCTTATACAACGGATGACATGTACCGTTGGTCAAACTACCTGATTGATGAAGAGTGTCATCCACTTTTGTTCGAACTTGAACTGGCAAATCCAGAGGAAATGCCAAAAGACTAGGGCTTGACATCCCTTCTTGCACCTTGTAAGATAAAGTCGTCCCAAAGGCCAAATCCCAACAAATACGGAGAAATACAAATGTCTTTTGCTGATCTCAAGAAACAGTCCCGTGCTGGTTCACTGACTGAAAAACTGATCAAGAAAGTAGAAAAACTGAATAGTGGTGAAGGTGGTGCTGATGATCGCTTCTGGAAACCCGAAGTCGATAAGGCTGGTAACGGTTATGCAGTGATCCGATTCCTTCCTGCGCCTGAAGGATGTGAACTTCCCTGGGCACAAGTCTGGAGCCATGCGTTCCAAGGCCCTGGTGGTTGGTATATCGAAAACTCTCTGACCACGATGGGTCAGAAGGATCCCGTGTCCGAACACAATCGTGTTCTGTGGAACAGTGGTTCTGATCGTGATAAGGAGACTGCTCGTAAACAGAAACGTAAACTGTCTTACTACGCAAACATCTACGTTGTTGCTGATCCTGCACACCCCGAGAACGAGGGTCGTGTGTTCCTGTACAAGTTCGGTAAGAAGATCTTTGACAAGATCACCGAAGCGATGCAACCTCAGTTTGCAGATGAAGAAGCCATCAACCCCTTTGACTTCTGGGCTGGTGCAAACTTCAAACTGAAGATTCGCAAGGTTGAAGGTTACTGGAACTATGATAAGTCCGAGTTCGATCGTGTCGAACCTCTGATGGAAGATGATGAGAAACTGGAGAAGATCTATAATAACCTGAACAATCTCAATGAGTTCAGTGACGCTAAGAACTTCAAGACCTATGAGGAACTGAAGAAGCGTCTAGACTACGTTCTGGGAGTCCGTGGCACGCCTAAGACTCAAGACCCTGAAGTAGTCGAAGAAGAACAACAATGGGAAGCCGAACGTCGTGGAGACTACTCTGAGAAGCGTTCTGCTCCTTCCTTCGAGATCTCTAAACCTGCTGCTCGTGTTGAGGAAGATGATGAGGATGCAGATGATGCACTGAGTTACTTCCAACGACTCGCAGAGTCCTGATCCAAAATCGGGGTTAAATTACAAAAAACCCCGAAAAAATTTCCCTGGCAATTTTAGTTGCCAGGGATTTTTTTATACTCCAGTGAGTTTAGAGTTATAAGTACCCTTATTCTTGTTATTCTTTCTATAAGAAGAAGTAGAATATTTCATCATATCCTTAAGATCCTTCAAGATTACTGGTATAAACTCTGGTTTTGGTAGTATAATCAATCTCTTGACATCATTTTGTTGGATTTCATATTCATAGTTGGATATTGGTCTTGCAATCTGACTTCCAACTGCTGTTCTTAGATTAGTTCCATCCAAATATTCAAATTCATCGGTTATTTTCTCTTCCCAATCAGTTCCACTCCATTTCCAAGTTTTATCTGCTTGAGAGTATAGATCACCAACTTCAACGTTTACTGTTTCTTCTTGGTTTCCTATGAAAGTTATGGTTGGAATCTGATAATAGTTCTTACCTGGGTCAATAAGGGTAACCCCAGTAATAGCACCATTGGACAAACTTGCAATTCCCAATGCATTTCTATAATAAGGTGCAGTAGTTATTCCAACAGAAGGAATAGTGGTATAACCAAAACCTGCATTTGTTAGGTTGATTCCAGTAACTACTCCACCAGAGAGACTTGCAGTTGCAGTTGCTTGAACTGCTGGATATGGTGCGGTTATACTTACATTTGGTGCAATAGTATATCCTAGTCCAGGGTTTGTTATTTCAATGTTTTCAATAGTTCCATATTCATTCAGTTCTGCGTATCCAAGTGCTCTTACATTTACGGAATATTGGAAGATCTTATCCGCATTTCCTCCACTTATGAACAATGCAGTAATATCATTGTTAATGTAAACGTCGGATGGGTTTGGAATTCTATCTCCAACATATGCATTATTAACGTAACTTAGAGTACTCAAGTCCCAAGCACTATCCATATTAAATTCATAGATACTGGCATTTGTTACTCCAGTTGCAAACAGTTTTGTTGCATTTTGATTGAAGGAGAAACCTAGGATTTGGTTATCACCAGTTGGAGTTTCGATACTATATGAGTCAACATAGATTTTTGTTGTTATATTCCAAGGAGTAGCCAAATAGTATTCTTCGATAGAATCTGGACTATTTGCATTCAGAATATACATTCTAGTTCCATCATTCTTAAGTCTAACTCCACCAGGAGCAGTCAAAGGCATCTGGTTTACATAGACTGCTGTTGTTAAATCCCATGCAGTTCCAAGAGAATAGTATGCAACAAATACTGATCCACTCTTTCCTCCAGTAACATACATTCTAAATCCATCTGGAGAGAACTCTAAACCACTACAGTATGAGAACAGAGATGTAACATTTATACCATACTCTTGAGTTAGAGTAGTAATTTCCCATGGTGTTGATAGATTAAAACCTCTAATTAGTGAAGTTCCTATTCCACTGGTAGTATAAACTTTTCTACCATCACTTCTGAAGTACATTCCGTCCAATGCGGATCCAACAGAGATTGGAGATTCGTTCTTATATGATGCGCCTCCAACAAAGTTACGTGGTAGATCAAATACAACTTCTGGTGCTGTTACTCCATATCCAATACCACCTTCTTCGAGATAGATTGTCTTTACAAGGTCACTCTCGATTCCACTTCCTAGTCCGCAAGTAGCAATACCCTGAACAGATATTGGTGGTGCCTCGATGGTTATCTCTGGTTGAACAACGTATCCACCGCCACCGATGAGTCCAGTAACTCCACTAACGTAGAAACTCTGAATACCAACAGTTGCAGATGCATCAGAAGTTAATGCGGGTGCTCCAATGACAACTAAAGGAGTTTCTGTATATCCTCTTCCTGGTTCTGTTACAGTTATTGATGCAAGAGTATCCTCAAATCCCTGCGCTGTACTTAAACCTGCCGTTGCTACACCAGTGATTGGATTCAAGTAAATTGGTGGGAATGTGATTCCTGGTGGGAGACTATCCTGTTTTTCGAACTCTGGTGCATCATAAAATGCTTTATCTACAATCAAATTACCTGGGACAACTATTCTGCCAAAAGAATCTTTTAGTTCAATTGTTTCGTAATATCTAATCTCTGCAAGTTTCTCTTCAGAACCATATTTTTTGAGGAGATACTCTGGTAATTGTGCGCTAGAAAGAGGCCAATCTTCATTTACATTGATAATATTATTTGCAATTAGGACTACCCAATCCAGTTCTGGATCCTGATATACTTTTCTTGCAACCTCTTCTGGTCTTTCTCCATCTTCAATGTTATAATACTCAAACTGTGTTATAGACTGAGCAACATCATTTCTAAGTTTTGGTCTTCTGAAAAGATTCTTTGCAACCGTTGTTTCATCATTAGATTTCGCATTAGGAAATCTATTTGTGTAATCTACGTTTGGAAACTCTGAAAAATATGCCATTTCTTAGTACCCCACTGAATCGTCTGGAACAGATCTTAATGTTTGACTTCTACTCGAAGAAACCCTTCTTTGATAATCATTTTCGTAGATTGGTTCTAGTTCTGCGAACTGTAACATAAGAGTTGTTGAAACTGGTTGACCATCTTCAAAAGCCATCCATTGTCTATCTGGAGTATAGTCAGTAGTTATTTGAGTCAAGGCACAAGTTTTAAATCTACTGACTCCTGTTATTTCTTGGTTTCCAGTTGTCAAAAATTCTATTGAAAAGACATCTGGAGTTCCGAGGAATAACGAAGCACTTCCTGCTCCACCTCGTACTTTTTTAGGTGAAGAAACTTGTTTGAAAAATCTGATGATTTTTCTGATCATTGCCGCTTCAGTTCTACTTCTTGCAGTCATTCTATAAGCAACAGAAAATGTTCTAAGACTAGGTCCTTGGAATAGTAATTCTGTATTTTGATTACTGACTATTCCTGCACCTCTCGCAAGAATAGTTTCTGCATCAACACCAAATCCAAGGAAATTTGTTATCTTATCAACAAGTCCTGCACCTATTAATGCTGATCCACCTGGATCACCTCCAATTGTCCTCAAAGCCTCTGCATATTCTTTCATTTGTGCGGCAGTTTGTGCTCCACCCATTCCACCTAAAGCTCCACCAAGCAAAGTAGCTAAAACTGTCAATGGATTTATACTGTTATTTCCATACTTACTTGCAACAGCAGCATTAAAAGTATTTAAATTTCCCTGTCCCCAAGAAACTGCTTTAACATCTTGTATTCCTGCAGGCATTGGTAAGAATACTGTGCCAATTGCTTGTTCTATTCTATCATTTCCTCTCTGCAATCCAGATGTAAGAGATGATTGATAGTTATTTCGAGTTAATAATCCTTGGTTTACTGGAACATATCTGTGGGCACTAATTTTAATTAAATCTTGTTTACCTACTGGCAAATCTTCTGGATATTTCATTGATCCACGAAATAGGGTTTCTGAATTTGCAGAATCCCATAATGCATTGTTGTTTACAGCATATGTACTTATAGTTTTAAAAGGTTGCGTTAATGTATTAGTTCCATTTCCTTGTCCAGAATTTCCATTACTATTTGGATTCGCCTGTGGATTTGCAGTATTTTGTCCAGGACCTCCTGTTGCATTTGGTTGTGCATAAGGAGGAAGTTGAGCACCATTAGCAGTTCCTCCAGCACTTTGCCATGCTGTATAAACTGATGTCTTTATTTCTTCGTGTATTGCGTTTGCAGTTGAAGTTGGAAGTTGCAGTTGATTACCAGTTGGAGTAAAACTTCCATCACGATAAATTGGTTCAGTTCCTGCTGGTGCATTGGATCTTATTAGTTGAACCGCTCCATTAGTAGGATCATATTGCAAATCATATGAAACTCCATCTATTATTTGTGTACCACTGCTGACTGTTTGATATGCCACTTAAGATTTGCTCCAGGCTTTATGATTCGGGAAAGGTTGTCCTCTATCATCAACAAATTTCTCAGTGGGTAATAATGCAACGGAGGGCCAATCTTTTTCTGGAACTCTTAAGAATCCCCCACTAACTCCAGAAAAGAAGTAACGATGAATAGTATTTCGAGGTATACCTATGGTATTGCCATTATTTATCAGACCTTTTGTAACTCCTTCTCTTACTTTACGATTTAAGTAGTGTAAATTTGTACCAATAAAGTATCCTTGACGATAATTTACCTCTGTAATATAAGTCAGTGGTTGTGTATCAAAGAATTTAAGTCCTGGAGTTTGTGCTCCATAGATATAAAAATATAACCTACCGACTTCTATTCCACCCGTATCAATTTCGTCTATATTAAACTGTTCAAGTTCACCAAGATATTGTCTGAGTTGACCAGTATACCAGTCACTCTTTACATTTTTTCCTTTCGTCTGTTTAATTAGATCGTATCCAAAACCCTCCCCAGGTTGGAATATGCCGTCGAAACTCATACTCCCAGATCCTCTTCTGTCATGATCTTGAACTCATAGTTACGATCTGCACAGTATTCTTTAGCAGCTTCCCACTTTGCTTGGTTGACAACCCAAGTCTGAACTTTATATGCCCATGCTTTTGTTCTTCTTTTGGGGTTTTGTTCTGGCATTACCACTTGATTTTTGGGTTTGATTTCAATCACCATGACTCTTGTTTTGCCAGCTTTGTCTTTATACTTAACAAAGAAATCTGGAAAGTATCTGTGAATTCTATTATCAAGAGGAGAACGATATGGAATCCAGAACTCTTCAGATTGCCATTGGTTTACACTCTCATTTAAATCACAATATCTCATAAATTTACGTTCCCAAAGAGAACGATAGATGATATTGGTTGGGTCACCTTTATATTTCTTTGGGTTTTCTGGTTTATATCTTCCCTTATAACTCATATACATAGTATAGATCCTTAAAAAATATTTATAAATGTCGGAGAACTTGTCCGCTAATTTTAGGGTAGACCCGATCTACCTTAGAATGACACAACCTAGACAAACTAGTGACAATAGATCCTCCTTGCCTAGTGTCCAGGATTTGTTTGGACAACTGTCACAGACAAGTCAGTTCAAGGTATCTTTATTTTTTAATGGGACTGGTGGTGGAACTTCATCTGGTGGTAATGGTGTAAATAATCATCTAAGAGACTGTGGTCTTTTAGATAACCTTGATTCGATGAAGTATGACTTCATGTGTTATAGTGCCACTCTACCAGGAAGCAATCTTGGAGTAACAGAAGAAACTGGTAGTAGACAGGGATTGGTCGAGAAGTTTGCTGTAGTAAGACAATTTCCAGATCTAACCCTAGAGTTTTATGTTGACTCTGAGTATGGAATCATTCGTGTTTTTGAGGAGTGGATGCATTATATAAATCCACTATACAATGGAACGTCTGGTGTTGCTTATGATGGAAGTCGTGCGGGAAGTACTGGAAGAGTATCCGCACTCGAAACAAATAATTACTATAGAATGAGATATCCAGAAGATTATAAGAGAAGTATTGCTGTCACAAAGTTTGAAAGAAATATTATTGTAGATAATCAAAATGTCGATAGATCTTTTGCAGAAACTCCATCGATGTTGACATATAATTTTGTGAATGCTTTCCCAACACAACTAACTGCATTACCAGTTTCTTACGAAGGAAGTACGATAACAAAAACATCTGTAACTTTTGCATACGATAGATACGTTGTTCAGAAACATACAAGTACAACAGCATCTAGTGGAACTCCACTACAAATTGCTGCAGGTCAGTTAATAAACGTTATTAGACCTCAGTAACACCCTATAAATAATTTCATCTGATCTTGTTATTTTAAATGCCATTACCAAAGATTTCGACGCCAACTTATGAACTTGAGTTGCCTTCTACAGGAAAAACTATTAAATACAGACCATTTTTAGTTAAGGAAGAAAAGGTTCTCATTCTTGCTCTAGAGAGTCAAGATGTGAAACAAATTACTCTTGCAATTAAATCAGTTCTTAAGGACTGTATTCAAACAAGAGGTGTAAAAATTGAAGAACTTCCTTCATTTGATATTGAATATATTTTCTTGAACGTTCGTGGTAAATCAGTTGGTGAAGCAATTGATTTGGTTGTAACCTGTTCTGACGACGGTGAAACAACCGTTCCTGCGAAAGTATTCGTTGATGAGATCAAAGTTCAGAAAGATAAAGATCATACGACTGAGATTAGACTGGATGATTCAATCGTTATTAGAATGAAGTATCCATCATTGGAACAGTTCATCAAAAATAACTTTGATTTCTCTTCTGATGAATCGGTATCAACTATTGAAAAATCTTTTGATATCATTGCTTCCTGTATTGAATCAATCTTCTCTGGTGAAGAAGCGTGGGCTGCTTCAGATTGCACGAAGAAAGAGTTGATCGAGTTTATTGAAAGTATGAATTCCGATCAGTTTAAGAGAATTGAAAAGTTCTTTGAAACCATGCCTAAACTTTCACATACCTTCGAAGTTGTGAATCCAAAGACTAAAGTTAAGAATACTGTAACTCTGGAGGGATTAACGAGTTTTTTCGGCTAGTCATGGCTCATATTGATCTTGAGTCATATTTCAGAATAAACTTCGCTCTCATGCAGTTCCATAAATATTCTTTGACTGAGATTGAAAATTTAATGCCTTGGGAAAGGGATATTTACCTTGCCTTATTGAAACAACATATTGAAGAAGAAAACCTAAAGGCACAACAAGCAGCAGCAAATCGTGGCAATTAGTTCCCCACTTAATCCTGGAGCAATCGCTTCAGAAAGATCACCTAGAGTAACTAGAGAATCTGCTCAGAATTTTATTTCTGGTGGTTCTCCTTTAGGATCTTCTGTGGTCGCAAATGCTGCGAACAAAATTGTTGGTTTCCAAAGAGGTACTGCTGGTGTTGCTCCTAAGGTTCCAGATCTAGGATCGATCATTAAAACACTCTCTACGAATATTCTCAATAATGTAGAGAGTAGAGTACAATCGATCAATCAGAATGTAAATCAGTTCGTATCTGAAAGAGTAAAAGATTACGGAGATTCTTTCAGACAAAGAGTTCAGAATATTGATGCTGCGACTCCAAGTAAGATACTGCAAAACTTCTTAGGGTTATACAAGAATGCCCTAGATTACATTCGATTTTTTGCAGATCCAAGAAACGTAAAGAGACTTGGCGATAATTTAAAGTCTCTACAACTTGTTTTCAATGAGTCTTTCCAAGTTGCAGTTCAAATAAGAAAGACTATTACAAGAATTATTAACCAGTTAGCAAGTTTACCAACTGCAAACGCTGGTGGCGGTGGATTGAACATTGATGTTAGAGTTCCTGGTGGAGGACTAAAGAAGAGTGCTCCTCGTGGTCTCATGAGGATGATGAGACGCCGCCCTGGAATGATGTTAGGTGGTGCTGCTCTTGCTGGTGGTGGTGCTGCAATGGCAACAAGTGCTCTTGCAAAAGTCGGTCAAGACGTTGAAGCACAACAAACACAAACAGACTCTGGACTAACTGGTCCTATCATTGACAAGTTCAGTGCAGTATTAGATAGATTCAACGACGTTTTACAGTCACTTTCCAATAGAAAACAACAAACTCCCAGTGGTTCTGGAAGCGGTGGAGGTGGTACAACTCCTCCACCAAAAGATGACAAAAAAGGTTCTGGTCCTAGTGCTGCAGGTCCTGCAAACTTTAGTGGATCGGAAAGTTCAGAAAAAGCTTTTAATTATTTTATAAGTCAAGGATATACAAAAGAACAATCTGCAGCAATAGTTGGAAATCTGTTGCAAGAAAACCGTGCAATGGATCCCACTCTTAAGAATTCAATAGACCACACAGGAATTGCACAATGGGATCCAAAACATAGATATCCAAAAATGGTGGAGTTTGCGAAATCCAAGGGATTGGATCCAAACACACTTGAAGCGCAACTTCAATTTGTAGAACAAGAATTACAGACTGGTTCTGGGGGATTATCAAAAGCAAGATTACAAGGAACTAAGAGTTTAGAAGAAGCAACTCTCTTAGTAAGAAAACAATATTTGAGACCTGGTGAAGCAGAAGCCATGGATTCAAATAGACTCTCTTTTGCACAAGGAGTCTTATCCAAATATGGTGATAAAGTAACTGCAAAACCAGGACAACAAGGAGTTCCAGGTAAAACTGGAGCCCCTGGAGTTGATGGCACACCAGGAGTATCTGCCGTTCCAACAGTTAGTGCTTCTAACGCACAACAACAACTAACACAAGATGTTGCACAAAAGGTTTCTCAACCAGTAATTCCAGTGCAAACTGCTCCAAGTGTGAATGTTTTACCTGTTGGTGGACAAGATCAACCGCCTGTTCAGGCAACTACTTCTGAAACTGGAAGTCCAAGAACTTCAACACAAGTTCCGTTCTACACTTCGAGTAATGACCATAACTTCCTCACATTATATTCAAAAATGGTCTATAACATCGTTGACGCATAATGAGTATAACTTCTTCCCTCCTATCCGCATCAAATAATATTGTTCGTTCTAATCGTTCTGCTCCCAGAATGAGGAAGACGAAGAATGAGTTTGCATCTTTCCTTAATTTTATGGATGTTCAGACTTCTACATTGAAGTCTCAGAAATTCAACCAGAGAAAATTAAAGAAAGCACTAAATGCAAATGTATCTTCTAGTTTTGGTAGAAGTGGTAATTTATTGAGTGGTCTTGCAAGTGGTGCTCTTGATGCTGCATCATTTGTTGGAGAGTTTTTTGGTCAAAATAGAAAAGTAAAACCAAATGTTAAGGCTGGAAAACCAATTCCTAAAGGACCTAAAATAAGATTTGGTGGAATGAGAGCATTAGGAATTGCAAATGCTCTATTTGCTGGATTAGATTTTGCAACAGGATTACAGGAAGGAGAAAGTGTCGGTAAAGCTGCTGCGGGTGCTGGCGGTGCTCTTGCTGGATCTATGTTGGGTGGTGCTATTGGTCAGGCTCTGATTCCCGTTCCTGGTCTTGGTTTTTTTGTTGGTCAGGCAGTCGGTGGAATGGCTGGTGGATGGTTAGGAGATCGTGCATATGAAGGTGTTACTGGAGAAGGTAGTTCAGAACAAAAAACTACTGAGAAATTAAGAGCAGAAGCGAAGAAACAAAAGGAAAAGTCTGTTAGTTATTCTTCTGCTGGTTTTGGAGAAGTTGTTGATAAATTTGAAAGTGTTGTCTATAAATTTGAAAGTGTAGTTGCTCAGGGATTCTTTGGACGACTTTCGAAAGATTCGGATGTTTCCGAAACTGATAGTGAAATCATGGAGACTGATCAGTATGGAGATAGAGATACTACTACAAGCACTATGGAGGGAAAATTTCAAAGTCTTGAAGCTTCTGGTGGGTCATTACCAAGTTCTAAAGTTGGGTCATCTTATGGAATGAGAAGACATCCCGTATATGGGGGCGAAAGAATGCATAATGGCAATGACTACCCTATGCCAACTGGAACTCCTGTTAGTGTAATTCAACCAGGAAAAGTTGCAAATGCTGGATTTGTGGACAATGGATATGGAAATCAAGTAAAAGTAGATCATCCTGGTGGGATGAGTAGTTTCTATGCACACCTAAGTTCTGTTAATGTTTCTGCTGGACAAGATATAACTCCTGGTACTGTTATCGGAAAAGTTGGATCTACAGGAACATCAACAGGACCGCATCTACATTTTGAAGTTGACGCTAACGGAAAGAGTCAAGTAGATCCAACTCCATATCAAGATCAAATTTTTAGATTTGGTGGAAATATAAAAGTAAAACCAAAAGTAGAATCCAAAACAAAACCTGCCGGTGTTCCACCATCGGGAGAGTCAAATCAACCTACAAATCTGAGTGAACAAATTGCTGCTCTAGAAAAAGAGAAATCCACTCTACAAGAAGAGTCAACTGCTGCAGAAAACTGGATGATGAACACTAAGTTTGGAGATAAGTCTCAACTTAGTGTATCCAGAGTTGGAACACTTGTTCGTGGTAGAAATGCATTCCAACAAGGTGAAGACAAGTTCTATGATCCTTCTGGACAGTTTGTTCAGGGTGGATTTGATGAATATCGTGCAACTGTTGCTGCAAAATTAAATAAGTTAGAAGCAGACATTGCAAACTTAAAGTCTCAACAGTCTGGTGTTTCTCCTGTGCAGACATCATCGACAGTTCCTCAAGGATCTGATATTGCACAGTCTTCACGCAAGATAGAACAATATCCTTCTTATGCAGTACAAGGACAAACGATTACATTCATTCCAATGCAGGGTAAATCTCAACCTGCACAGGTTTCATCTAATTCATACGGAGAATCTCAACAACCACAGATGTCTGGTGGAGTATCTCAATCTGCGGTGGTAAATAGTTTATTGAAGACCATCTTATTAACTAATCTTTCGGGCACATAAGAAATGTCAAATTATATAAAACAATTAAGATTCAACCAGGTAGAAATATTAGATAATGATGGTGCTAAGAGGTTAGATTTAACTAACCAACTAGTTGGTGCAGATTATTTCGAGGATATATTATCTCCATGCGTAACCATGACCTTGGATATTGTATCCAGTGCTCCGATATTCCATGGATTCCCTATTAGAGGTGGGGAAAAGGTCATCATGGATATTGATACCGCTTCTGGTAACTTCTTACTTGAAGATGAGTATGCAATGTACGTTAATAAGGTAACTGGTTATACTTCTGACGGATCGAAAGAACAATTTAAGTTACATCTAGTCTCTAGAGAAGGAATGACTAATGAGACTGCAAGATGCCAGAAAAAATATGGAAAAGTACCCATTAACCAACACGTTATTGATATCCTAAGAAATGATCTAAGAACAACAAAATTTGATGAAACAAATATAGAAAGAACATCTAATTCTTATAGTTTCATAGGAAATCAAAAGAAACCATTTCATATTCTAACTTGGTTATGTCCAAAAGGAATTCCAACCACAGGAAACTCCGGAACTAGAGGTCAAGAAGGTAAAGGAGTTGCTGGATACTTATTCTATGAGAACAGAGATGGTTTTAACTTTAGGAGTATAGACAGATTGGTTTCCGAAACAACATCATCTGGATCTACTAATGTTTTAGCATCATACTCATATAGTTCTGCAACTGAATATAATAATCCAGATGCGGATTTTAATATTATAAACTATTATCTTGAACACAATGTCGATCTTCAAAAGGCATTGAGAGTTGGTATGTATGCAAATAAAACATATTTCTATGATCTATATTCCAACACTCTAAGTTTATACAGTTACTATCTAAAAAACGAAATTCGTGGTAAACTAGGAAGTGAAGATGAACTAACAATTCCTTTTGGATTTGAAGAATCTCCGTCAAGAGTTCTATTCAGAACTTCAGATAGAGGAACTTTAGATCCAAATGATAGTGCAGAAGACTCTGGTAGAGATAATGTGGACATGGCAAAATCCTTCTCCAGATATAATCTGCTCTTCACACAGTCACTAAATATGGTAGTACCATGTAACGTAAACTTAAGAGCTGGTGGAATAATTGAAGCTATATTTCCTGCTGTTTCTGGATCTAATCCAAGATTAGATGAACAACAAAGTGGAAGATATCTCATTAAAGAATTGAGACATCATTTCGAAGGAAATCAAATGGTCACCGCTCTAAAATTGATCAGAGATTCTTACGGACTTACTAATTAAAACCATGGAAAACATCGAACAACACATCGAGGCAGACAAAAAGATCCTTGACGATCCACAGACTTCTCCTCAAGCACGCAGACATACAGAAGAAGAACTTGCTGCACTCGAAGCATATCACCAAAATCACCCAGAAGATCATCACGATCCCACTTCTTTGGAGTTGTATTGTGACATGAACCCAAGTGCTCCAGAGTGTCTAGTATACGACGACTAATAACTAATGATTGAAGAATCTTTACTCAAAACTAATTTCTTAGGAAAAGATGGTTTCGTCTGGTGGATCGGTCAAGTTGCCGATCCAAAATCTTGGCGTGACGATAAATCAAGAGTAGATTCTAATGGTAGTTGGGCTTTTAGATGTAAAGTTAGAATCATCGGATATCATACATTCGATGGTAATATCCTTCCTGATGATGATCTACCATGGGCACATGTCCTTACAAGTGCTTCTGATGGTGCTCCTGGTCAAGGTGGATTTGGTAAACTTCCACAGTTGATTGGAGGAGAATCGGTATTAGGATTCTTCTTAGATGGTGAAGAAGCTCAACAACCAGTTGTTGTTTCTTGTTTCTACAGAAACACTTCGGTACAAAATTTAATCACTCCAGAACTTATTCAACAAGAGAAAAGTTCTCAGTTTAGACCCTTCACTGGTATGCAGGGGTCTTTTTCTGCAAGTTCTACTAGATCAAAGAAAAGAGATACTGCGACAATACAGACTCCACCAACCAATACTGTAGCATCTGGCCCTGCTGTTACATTTGGCGTAGATACATCTGGAGTTATTGGATTAAGTAGTGATTTTTCTCCACTATCCCCAGGTGCAACTGGTTCGGTTTGGAATAACTCTGCTACTGTATCAGACCGATTATTCTATGATGATCAATCATCTCTTGCATTTTTAAAAGCATTCTCTGATGCAGGTGATGTAAAAAACGATAACGGTTGTCAAAGTAATTTCCTTGCAGATATTCAGTCTGCACTGCAAGGTTTCATGAAATTTATAAATGGATTGGAACAAACCGCATTAGGTTTCATTGATCCAGTTCGAAATCTTGTAGTTGATGTAAACCAAAAGATCAAAAAGGTAGCTAGACTTATCTTGTCTGCCATGAAATTCATTATGAATGGCATGAGAGACAACATTATTAAACTAATAGGTTGTTTATTCAGAGCATTTGCACCAACAACTCCTCTACCACAGTGGTTACAAATCTCTGAAGCTGCCAGAAATGTTATTGATCTAATTTTCTGTATTTTCGAGAATATTTTTGGAGATCTTCTCGATTTCATTATTGCAATGTTGGAAGGTCTTATTGGTAAATCAAACAATCTTCCAAGATGTGCTGCTGAAGAAATGGCAGCAAGTCTCATTGAAAAACTAGCAGATCTTGTGGAAGATGGATTATCAACCGTTATTTCTGGTATTGATTGGTTAACGGGTGGACTAGGACAGATCACCAGTTATATCAGAGGTGCAGTAAACTACCTACAACAAATTCTAAGTTTCCTAGATTGTGATCAACTAAAGTGTAAACCACAGAAAGTATGGGATCCTTTCAAAGGATTACAGTTCCCAAGTACAGATGAATGGGCAACAACTCTGAATAACATTGATATTCTTGCTGGTTTGGGTGGAGATGTTGATGAGTGGACTGGACTATTATCAATGTATGGTTCTGCATCTACACCATTTAGGGATTGTAGAGAGAGAATAGTCAACCCAACAACTCAAGAGGATATGACTCCAATGCCTCCTGGAGTTAGATATGGTAGATGCATTCCACCAGAAGTAATTATCAATGGAAATGGAACAGGTGCAAGAGCTATCGCTGTAATTGAACCAAGAAATGGTTCTGTATTGACTATCTCCGTTTTAAATGCTGGTAGAGGATACACACAACCACCATCTATTCAAATTCTTGATAATACAAATTATGGAAGTGGTGCATTTGCTGAAGCAACTATTAATAGACAAGGTAATATTGAATCTATTATAGTTACTTCTCCTGGAAGTGGTTATTGTCAAACCAATTTGAGTTCAATAGGTATAGGAACGACATCACCAACTAGTATTGGAACTACTTCTGGTACTGGTGGTGGAACTGGAATTGGAACTAATATTGGTATCTCTACAACTCCAGTTGGAATTATTACCAACGTTGTTGTAACCTCTCCTGGTGTTGGTTATACAAATGGAGACACTATTAATATTGGACAGTGTACATATTCTCCAATACTGACTAGAAATGGATCTATCATTGGAGTAACTTCTGCAAACTATTGTAGAACTGAGTATACTCAATATCCAGATACCACAATAAATACTAATACTGGACAAGGAGCAGTTCTAAGACCAGTATTACAATACATTCCTCAATATACAATTGATAATCCATCCTTGAGAGTTGGACTGTCAACAAGTGACATTATTATAGTAGACAACTGTTGCGACGATTGCGATTAAAATGGCAGAACAACCAAAAGAGTTTTATGAAAAGAAACCAGGATTTACGGTAAAATCTGGTGTGCCAGATGGTACTGGAAGAATCATTGATTATTCTGTTATAACAGACTTAAATCAAGGGGTGATGTACACTAAAGATGGTATGAAGTTTGATTTATGTAATAAGACTTCTTATGACTTGAGTGGTGAAAAGTGTCAAGAGGGTGAACCTGCTAAGGTAATCAGAGCTGCTAATGGAGATATTGTTATAGAAGCTCTAGATGGAGACATCGTTATAAGAGCAAATAATATCAGATTAGTTGCTGCTGATGGATCTGGTGAAATCACATTAACTTCTGGAAAACAAATCGCAACTAATGCTCCTAAGGTAACTGTAAAGGGAACAAATAGTGACATATTAGCAACTGCTACAGCATCTGTCGCTGGAAACTTTGTGGATAGTGTTGCTGGTGTCTCTGCATCTGGTGGTGTTGTTACCGATATTACTCAGGGATCATTCTTAGGACAAATAATGAAAGTTTTGAAGAAATTTAAAAAATGGTTAGAATGCGGACAAGGAGGATGATCAATGACATTTTCCATTAAACATATCGGGGATAAACTAGTAGTAGGTGCATTAGATACTTCATTTTTAACTGCAACCTCTAGAATTTTCCCAGGAACCGCTGTTCTCAATGGACCAGTTTACATTGGTTTAGTTGGTTCTGCTGGTGTTGCAAGAGCTGCTTGTATGATTGGTCCTCCTATCGGATTGGGAGTGCCTGCATCACTAGAAGTTACTGGTATTTCAAATTTCATCGGTAACATTAATATGACCGGTGTAATTAACAGATATGCCATCACTAATGCCAGTGGTGCAACAATTAAAACTGGTATCAGTGTAAAGAAAGCCCTTGCAACATCCTTAGGGTTGAGTACAAAGGCCGGAATTCAACAAACTGCGGGTGCAAAAGTAATGCAGTCTGTTGGTACTGCAAAACTTATTAAAGCACAGGCAATCATTACGTCTTATATTAAAGCGAATTACGGACAATTTGCTGGAGTTGCTGCACCTTTCAAACAGTTTGATATTCCACACCCAAACAAACCAGGGAAGAGACTGATCCATGCTTGTATTGAAGGCCCAGAGGTTGGTGTTTATCACAGAGGAAAACTTGTTTGCAGTAATGTAATAGAACTACCAGATTACTGGGTAAATCTAATTGATCCAGAAACGATCACTGTCCATCTAACCCCACACGAAACTTATCAGGAACTCTATGTAAAAAACATAGAATGGGGACGAAGAATCAATGTGGTAAATAATGGAGGAGGACCAATAAATTGTAGTTATGTTGTTTATGCTGAAAGAATTGACGTTGAAAAATTACAGATAGAGAAAGATGATATCAACTAATTTTGTTTCCGATCTAAGAGAACAGCTAGAACAAAAAAGAGCAGAAGCTGAGATGATCAGAGATCAGCTTCAACTCTATGATGTTCGTATAGATCAGTATGATGCAATTGTTGAAAATATGGATAGATCCATTCTTCCATTAGTGGATGAGATCAATGTTGCTATAAGTTCAGTAAAAACTGCATATGAGAATAGAATCTCAAATGGATGTAAGACTGACCTAATCTGGGTATTGACTGCTTCAAATACTTTCAACGTTGGACTTACAAGTAGTTACAGTACCTACACATACACTGCTAGAAAGAATTCTGCCGTTCAAATTGATTATAATAAGTACGGCGTAAAATACTATAGAAGACCACAGAACCAAGACTATGGTTCAAATATTGTTGCAGAGTTTGTAGCAAGTGCTGGATATGGTGCAACAAATCTTGCTGTAACTAGTATTGGTGGAACTAATAGTCTCTTATTAGGAGATACTATTACGGATAGTATTGACAACCCACAGTTGTATAGTTCTGCAAATTTACCAGATATTGTTGGTTTCGGAGTCAGTTTAATTACTATCAATTCAGTAGAATTTGGTGGAACAGTTGCCTTTGGATCAACCATCATTATTCACACTGGAGTTGGATCTACAGTTGGTATTAATACTGGTGACTCTATTGAAAAGGCAGGAGTTCTGAATCCAGGAACAACAGTTGTAGGGTTTTCTACGGGAAGTTATACAGTAGAAGTTTGGGATTATGCTAGTGGATCATTCATATCATCTTCAACCAGTGGTCCTGCTCTAGTTGTCAGTTCCTCCGCAACTGGTTCTGCAACGACTACATTTACTGTTGGAATTAAGTCAGAGTATCCATCACTTCTACTCGATCAACCAATTAATGCTGATGCAAATAATGCATTCTTTACAGCAATTAGAACTACTCAATCGGTTCTTAACGACTTTGATTATACAAACAATCCATTAGATCCAGTTACTGTTGCGATCATGGATACATCTCGTGTTGGTCTTGGTCACAGTGCTGTATTAGTAAATAATGGAAGTTCTTCTGGACCTTTCCAATGGGAAGAAGTTCTTGGACCAGAATTTGCTCCAGAACCTTCATGTGGAAATGGGTATGTAACTTACTATAGTGGAACAACTCAGTGGCCTGGGTACATTGAATATACTTACAATACTGGAGGAGTTGCTACTGCAAGTACATTTACATATGCATCTGAAGGTCAATCCGTTACGGTGAGTACCGCAGGTATTGGAACTACTACTAGTACTCCATCGAGATATAGTATTAACTATAGTGGAACAAGTCCAACTAACCCAGGACTTACTGGTTGTGGTGCCTTAGATACTGCAATTACTGCTGCAGAATCCAGTAGAGATGCAATTATTGCAAGAAACCAACCAATAATCACGGATATTCTAAACAAAGCAAGAGTCTTAAGAACTCTAAGAGACAAGTTAGAAAGTGAAGCATTTGCAATGCTTCAAGGTAAAGTTTATGCAGAAGTAGAGATCAATAGACTTACAAATGATATTGCGACTTTAAACGATATTGATTTTAGATCCTTTGAACCAACGACATATAGAAGTGCCAACAGGTTCTCATCCAACACTACTGGAGTTGCAACCAGTTCGTAAATTGTCCACTTGACGAGTCCATAGAGTCCTGGTATTATAAGTACATACCAATCAAATGACCCATGATCACTGACCGCGAAACCATCAAGTCTCTCTGGGAACTGCAAGAAGATGCTGCAGAACATTTCTGTGATGAAAACTTCCCTATGAGTGGTGAACTCTATTGGACTATGGTAGAGTGTTTTGCGATTGCAAAACTTGCAGAAATTCGCGGTGAGGTGACTTCCGATGACGTATGAAGCAACCGTTCAATTCAAGTTTGATGCTACCTATACTCCCACATATGGTAGTGGGTTTGGTTCTACTGTTGTTGATGACTTTATCCCAGAAGAGCATTACCTGATCACTGCTCCTGCTGCTGATCTTAACTCTACTCAGTATTTCAAACTCTTTGAGAAGT
>Ga0222715_10001889_pt1 | contig 19601 bp, 35 predicted proteins | sample C33_9DmetaG_FD_165056 | JGI IMG/M metagenome (GOLD analysis project Ga0222715, IMG submission 165056) | Estuarine water microbial communities from San Francisco Bay, California, United States - C33_9D | ecosystem: Environmental > Aquatic > Marine > Unclassified | place: USA: California... | reverse complement strand
TCTTTAGCTAAAGTTGGTGAATCATTATTAAAACCAAAAACTGATTATGAAAAACCATATGAAATATCTCCAACTCAAGATATGACATTTGAAACTTCACTATCAGGTTATCAAGGTACAGATATAACTGGTACTGCTGGAGGTGATTTATTTACTAATGTATTTGGTGTTGATGCTGGAAATAGATTAAAATCATATTATAAAAATATGAATTTATTATCATCAGATTATAGTTATGTATAAAATAAATGCTAACAAATTTAATAGCTAAACTATTAGGAGAAAAAATCGTGCCTTTAAAAAAAGGTTACAGTCAAAAAATAATATCAAGTAATATTAAAAAAGAAATTAAATCAGGCAAACCTAGAAAACAAGCAATCGCAATTGCATTATCTAGTGCTAAAAAATATAAGAGGAAATAATATGTCTAAACCAGGATTATACGCAAATATAAATGCTAGAAAACGTAAAGGTATTTCTAGACCAAAATCTAAATCAACTATATCAGCTAAAGCATATGCAAATATGAAAGCTGGTTTTCCTAAAAAGAAAAAATAACATGGCTGAAAAATTAAAACAGAATCAATTTGATGAAGTAGGTGTTAATCCATTTAACGCCCCGATTCCAGGTGAATCTTTAACAGCATCTCCTGATACACCTAAAAGATGGGAGCAACCTCCTAGATATACAGACCAAGATGAAGCTATGATGGCTGTTTACATGGAGTTGACAGAAACTAGTACATTAAAAAAACTAATTGGTATTATTAATGATGGTATTCCATTAGATGAAATTGCACAAGTTATTTTATATAAAGGATATAGTGAAGGACAGTTTACTCCTGATATGATGTTAATGTTAGCAGAGCCTACAATTTATTTATTAATTGCTATTGCTGACTATGCTGAAATAAATGATTATGTTTTATATGATGGTGAAGATACAGATGAAGATACACAAATTCCTGAAGATGATACTACACCTATTAATATGGATGAAGAACCAGAAGTTAAAAAAGAACGTAAAATAAAAGAACCTACTGCTGAAACTTTAGGTTCAGGTTTATTAGCAAGAGTTAAAAAAGAATTACCTTCTAAAGTAGAAGAAGTTATGAAAGAAGAAGAGGTACAAGAATAATGGGAATTAGTTTAAAAGATTTAGGTAATATTGCAACAGGAATGTATGAGAGAGATAAAGAATTAACTAGAGAAAATTTAGCTATTAGACATGAAGAATTAAAAGCTAATAGAGATTTTTTAGTTGCTCAAAAACAAAAAAAATATGATAGACAAGTAGAAAACTATTATAAAGAAAAAGAAAAATTTGATACTATCAATCAAGCTAATGAAATGTATGATAAAAAAGCTATTGATGCTAGAACATATGCTGCAACTATTCTTCCATTAACAAATCCTAATTGGAAAAACTTAGATGAAAAAACTAAACAAAGTAATATTGCTTCTTTTGATGGTCAAACTATTAATTATAAATTAATAGGTAGTGAAGAAGAAATTCAAAAACAAGCAGCTGAAATGAATGCTAAAATTAATTCAGTAACAGCTGAGGAAATTAAAAATGCTAAGGGTGATAGTTTCTTAATTAAGAAAATTCTTGGTGACAAAGCTAAGGCTGAGAAAGATTTATTAGCTGAAGTTGAAAGTAAAATTAAAGCTGCTGATTCAATTAAAATGTCTGAACAGAGTGTTAATCAAGAATATGTAGGTAAGGATGTTAAAGTTTCTGGAAGTGGTTTATATGGAAACATAGATAAAACTTCTACAATTTATAGTAACTTTGCTAATAAAAATTATGACCAATTAAAAGATATAACTAGTTTAAATTCTAAAGTAACAAGTAAAGATAATAATGAAGCTATTAAAGCAACATTTAAAATATTAGGTGTTACAAATAGTAATGTTTATTTTTCAGAAAATAAATCAACTGGTGAAATAACAGGATTTAAAAAAGGTGGTGAATCTTTTGGAAATACTATTTATAACAATTATAAACAATATCAAGATTTTTTAAAGAAAGATGGTACTGATTATCTTTATGTAAAATTTAATGGAGATATAGGAGAGCTTCCTAGTTATTATGGTAAACAAAATTTAAATGGTACAATCGCTAATAGAACTTTTAATTATGGAGTTCCAGTAGCTAATAATGCTATATTAGGTGAAGGTGGAAAATTAGATTTTAAAACTGTATTAAGAAATGAAGATAATTTAATTGTTGTTCCAACAGGTAATACTATTAATTTTGATGATACAGTATTTGGTACTAAAAAAGTACTTAATGATGAAGAAAAAAAATTAGCTGGAGAAATTTATGCTAAAACATTAATGAATATATCTTCAGAAAAAGTTAATGATAAGCTTGAACTTAATCCTTTATTATTAAAACAAAATCAAGCTAGATTAGAAAACTTACCTTATGGTAATACAAACTCGGAATTATTAAATAAAGTAAATCTTAATTTTGGAATTAGTTTAGTTAAAGAAGGTTTGTTAAGTAAAGAACAATTTTTATCTAATAATGTATTTAATTATTTTTATAAAAATGATGAAAAAGTAAAAGAATTAATTAATACTAAACAATCTAGTATAGTTACAGATAAAGTAGATAAAAATAATAATGGTTTTAAAATTCCAGGTACAATAACAATTATTACAAAAGATGGTACAGTTATAAATAATGTAGAAGATACTGATGCTAATAGAAATAACGCTATCAAGCAAGGAGATAAGATTCAAGAAAATAAAACACAAGAAATAAAAGAACAAGGTATACAACAACAAAGTGGTGATGGTTCTGTTGCAGAAAATATTTATGGTGTAAATAAAAATATACCAACAAAAAAAGAACCAACTGAATTAGGAGATACTACATTTAAAAATCTTGAATCAGTTTTAAAATTATTACCTAAACCAATGACAGGTCAAGAAATAAAAGATAACTATAATATTGATTTTCCAATCAATTTAAAATCTATATTTGTTCCTTTAAAATAAGGAATATGTCATGGCAGAACAAAATCAAACAAATATTGTTTCTGGTTATACAATAGCAGATACACCTGTTATTGAAAATAATTCTATAGTAAATAATACTGAATTACAATCTAAAGAACCAAATATAATCTCTGGTTATACAATAGCAGATACTCCCCCTATTCAACAAACTCAATCAAATATAATATCTGGTTATACAATAGCACCAGAACCTACAAAAACAATTTCTAAAACAGGCCCTATTACTGGAGAAGAACCTTCTTGGTTTAGAAAATTTATTTATGGGTTTGATAAGCAAGACCAATTCTTTGGTAATGTATTTAGAATAGGTAAAGCAAAATTTCAAGATATTAGAGATGATAATAGAGATTTAAAACAAGTATTACAAGATAATGCAGGTATTGAAAATCAAAAACTATTAAATAAATTTAAAGAGTTTAGAGGTCAAAAATATGATAATGATATTTATGTAAAAGCAGGTGAAGTAGCTTCTATGTTACTTGACCCTTTTTATTTATTAGCATATTTAACACCATGGGGAAGAGCTGCTTCAGCAAGTTATAAAGGATTAGCAGTTCTTGGAGGTACTACTGTTGGATTAGATAAATTAATTTCTGATTATACAAAGACAGGAGAGTTTAAACCTACTGATGCTGCTATCTCTGCAGGTAGTGCTGCTGTGTTAGGTCCTGCTGGTATGAAAGTTTTTAGAACAATTGGTAAATATTTACCAGGAGCAGATAAGAAAAAAATTGCACAAGTAATAGGAGTAGCTGAAGGTGCTAAAGCTAAACAATTAGGAATATCAAATTCTGAATTTAAAAAAATAAGTGAAATTGTAGGCGATAAAGAATTTATTACAATAAATAATTTAATTAAAAATACTGGAGATAATTTATCTAAACCATTTAAAAAATTAGAATTTGATTTTAGTAAAAAATATGATAGTTTTAAAAAGACAATATCTAAATTAGAAGATTTAAATGATAAAGCTTTTACTAAAAAAATTGAAAATCAAATTAATACATTAACTTCTAAAAAAGATGAATTATTAAAACAATTTAAATTAGATAGAAAAGAATTAGTAAAAAAACAATCAAATTTATTACAAAAAGAAATAGAACTAACTAATAAAAGAGATATAAAAATTTTAGAAAAGTTAAGACAGAATGAAAATCTTAGTGATACTACTATTAGATATGTTTTATCTGTTTCAACTAGACCTTTATTTGGTGCTGGTGTAGGATATGCTTTTGGTACTTTATGGGGTGCAGATGATGATGATTTAAATAAATGGGTAATAGGTGGTGCTGTACTTGGTGGGTTGCAAAAAGGTATCCAAGCTAGTAAAGTATTACAAGTAGGTGATAAAACAGCTGCGAGTAGTATTCTTAATAATGAAGCTGTAAAATTAACTTTACAAAACCTTAGAGAAATAACTGCAACAACTACTGCTACTAAACTTAAAGCTTTTGGTGGTAAAACAGAAGAACTAGGAAATCTTTTATTACAAAATTTAGATTCTCCTTATGCTAAAAATTCTGTTTCAAAAGTAGCAGATGAAATTCAAAGAACTTGGACTATGAGAGCTGTTAAATTAGTCAGTAAATATAATCCACAAGAAAAAACTAATGCTCTTAATTCTTTACGAGGTTCAAAAATTACATTAACTAATAATGAAAAAGTATTAAAAAGAAATATCCAAGGTTATTTAGATGATTTTAAAACTTTATATAATGATTCAGGAATATTTTCAAAACAAAATATTGAGGATTATTTTCCACGAGTTTATGATTTTAATAGAATACAAAGAAATCCAAAAGCTTTTGAAGAAGCATTAGTTAAAATATTTAAAAATAAGGGAGCAAAGAATCCTTTATCAAAAGCTAAAGACTTCCAAGAAAAATTAAATGATGTTTCTAATTTTAATATAATTAGAAGTAGTATTGATGATTTAATTAATGATAAAAAAATAAGTAATAAATATATTATTACTCCATTAAGTAATCATATCAATCAACAAAGAAAATTAACTGGTTCATTTAATGATGTAGAAAAAATATTAAGTGATGGTGGATTTTTAATTAATGACCCTGCTCAAGTTTTATCTTCATTAGTAAATCGTTCTGCTAATTCAATTGCATTTGCACAAAGGTTTGGACCTAGTGGACAATTTTTAACACCATTCTTTCAAGGTATAAAAGATAAATATAAAAACACAGGTAAAACAAATTGGAGAGAGTTAGCTCAAAAAGAAATTCAAGTAGTTAATAATACTATTGAAGCTTATTTTGATAGGTTTGGAGCAGTTAGAAAAAATCAATTAAAAGCAACATCAGGTATACTCTCAACTATATCAAACTTAAATATGTTAGATAGAGTTACGATTGCATCTTTAGGTGATTTAGTACAACCATTTACTAATTCTACAAATTGGTCAACCTGGTTAAGAGCATTATCACAAACATCTTTCACAGCTAAAGGAGAAACTGGTTTAGCTAAAAATTTAGCTACTGCTCAATCAAATGAAATTAGAGCTTCACTGCAAAAACCATTAGCAATTACAGGTGATGAAATAGCTTCTCAAGCTAGTTGGTTAGGTAATAATAAATTAAGTTTAGCTGCTGCTAACAATGTATTTTTTAGATTATCAGGATTAGAATGGATAACAGGATTTGCAAGAAGATTTGCTTATAACGCTGGTGCATCAGATGCATATATTACTTCTAAAAAGTTTGCAACTTTTGTAAGTAAAGGTGGAAAAATTAATTCAAGTAAAGGTGCTAGTTATGTTAAAGATTTAGAAAGATATGGTATCTCAATAAAAGATGGTTTAAGAATAGGAAGTAATGAATCATTTAATACAGCGGCTAAAACAGCTGTTGGTAAACAAAATTTAAATAATGCAGGAATACTAGCAGCAAACAGAGATGCAATTATTCCTCAAGTATCTAATAGATTATTATTTACACAAAGTAATACTCCATGGGTAAGATTATTAGGTCAATTTTTATCTTGGTCAATGGCAAAATCAGCACAAACAAATAAAATTTTATCAAGAATAGAAAATGGTGATGTAAGAACTATGGTTAAATTACTTGCAGCATTACCTGTTTATGGTAGTATACAAGAATTAAGAGAAATAGCAAAGTATGGAGAAGTTGTTACTGATATTAAAGCAGATACAGATGAGTGGTGGGCTGAATCAATAAGACTATCAGGACTACCTGGTGTTGTTCCAGAATTTTTAGCTAATACTTTAGTTGGTCCAGGTTCAAGACAACCTTTCTTTTTAGCTTTTCCTGCAGGTAGTATTGCATTTGAATCAGATAAAATATTAAGAGATTATTTTAAAGGCAATACTGAAAGAGCAACAGAAAGATTTTTTCAAAGAGTATTTCCTTTACCTAACTGGAGAAATTTTCTAATTGAAAGAGGAAAAGATTTAGGAATTGAATTTGATGATGGGGGTAGAAAATTACCTGAAACTAAATTAGAAAGAAGACAATTTAATAAAGGAGATTTAGTAACACAAGATAAAGGTATTGGAAAATTAACTTCTCAGATACTAACATCAGGAGTTACAGCTGAATTATTAGCAGATACATTTTCTAATAATACACAAAAATTTAATACAGGCGGAGAAGTAATTATGCCTGAAAGAAAACCAACAATAGAAAATCCTACTCCTCAAGCTGAGAAAACTATGAGTGAAGGTTCACCAAAATATTATAATGAAAAAGGAAAAGAAATTTCATTAGAGCAAATGCAAAAGGAAATAGCAGATGAAAGGAAACAAGATATGAATAAAAAAGATTTAGCTAAGATAGCTACTGCGGCTGTTGTAGCAACAGGTATTGGTTCTCAAATGGATATGCTTATGCCTAAAAAGAAACCTGCTATTGAAATTAATTATTCTAAAGTACCAGAATTAGAACCTGCTAAAAAAGAATTTTTATTTGATGCAGCAGAAAAAATATATAAAACAAATGTAGAAAAGAAAATACCTGACTCAGTATTACTTGCTATTGCGGCACATGAATCTGGTTGGGGTACATCAAGATTTTACAAAGAAGGAAACAATTACTTTAATACTGTTAAAGAAGGTGATGAAGACTTTATACAAGCAAAACAATCAAAACAAAAAGTTTCTAAACATGCAACACCTGAAGAAAATGTTGAAAAATTATTAACATGGATACAAACAAAACCACACTATCAAGTAGTAAGAGATTCTTTAGAATCTTACAATCAGGGCGAAGCTACTAAGAATGATATTATTGACGCAATCGCTAAGACAGGATTTGCACAAGATACAAAATGGTCTATTAAAGTAAAAGATACACACAAAAATAGAATTGAAGGCAAGAATAAAAAAGAATTAGAAGACTTATATACAAGTTTATTTAGTGAGAAATAGTTGACAGATAGTTAAATTCTTACTATAATAATAAAGAAAGTAATGCTCATGTGAGGTTACTTAAAATTAAATCGCTTAACGAAAGGATTATTATGACATACGATTTATTAAACTTTGACCCATTTAAAAACTTCTCTATCGGGTTCGATAGAATGTTTGATTCATTAAGTGAGGTCTCTAAACTTAACACAACAGGTTTTCCTCCATACAACATTAAAAAAGTTGGAGAAGGAAAATACCAAATATCTTTTGCTGTTGCAGGTTTCGATAAAAATGATATTGAAGTATCTTGTAAAGAGAATACTTTAAAAGTATCAGGCAAAATTGAAATGCCAAAAGAAACTGAATACTTATACAAAGGTATTGCTGAAAGAGCTTTCAATCAATCTTTTAAATTAGCTGACTTTACAAATATAATTGATGCTGAAATGAAAGATGGAATGCTTCATATAAATTTAGAACAAAATTTACCTGAAGAAAAAAAAGCTAAGACAGTAAAAATAAAATAAACCTCCATAAACCTAGGGGGTGTAATGCTCCCTAGGCAATAATATGACACCAAGAACTAAGACAGATACGATTGTTATTCATTGTTCAGCTACACCTGCTGATATGGATATAGGAGTTGAGAAGATTAAACATTGGCATGTTGTTGATAATGGCTGGGATGATGTTGGCTATCACTATGTAATTAAAAGAGATGGCACATTAGAAAAAGGTAGAGATGAATCAATGATTGGCTCTCATGCTAGAGCAGTCAATGGTACATCCCTAGGAATTTGTTTAATCGGTGGTTCAAATAAATCAGGAGATTGGGAAAACAATTTTAATGATGAACAATTTGAAACACTACTTAGTATAGTAAAAGAATTAAAGGATAAATATAATATTAATAAAGTGATAGGACATTATGAAGTGGATAATGTTAAGAAGTGTCCATCATTTAATGTAAAGGAGTGGTTAGACAAACATGGGATTTCCAATACTTAGTGCTATGAACCTTGCTATCAAAGCAGGTTCACACATATTTAAACAAAGACAACAAACTAAGATGCTAATGGCTGATGCAGAAATGCGTCATGCTGAAAAGATGGCTAGTGGCGAAGCTGAATACCAAGGTAAATTATTAGAAGCAAGACAATCCGATTGGAAAGATGAATTTATTTTAATTTTGTTGTCACTTCCAATAGGATTATTAGCTTGGGCTGTATTTAGTGACGACCCAACAGCTATGGATAAGATGAAATTATTTTTTGAGTATTTTTCACAACTACCATTTTGGTATCAGACCATATTCGTAGGAGTAATTGCGAGTGTGTACGGACTTAAGGCTACTGATTTAATAAAAAGAAAATAATGTTAAAGAAAATATTATTAATAATAAATAATTATTCAAGTAAATTACAAGTGTGGTCATGGCAAAAGCTATGGGGCAATAGAAAAAAAGGAGTAGGTTATGAAAATACTAGATAAATACTTTGTAATATTTACAAGTGAAGTAAGTTCATTAGTTAAAAAAATTACTGATTGGATTAAAGCACCAAGATGTAAATGTAAAAAAGATAAGTAATGAAACTTAAAGATGCACAACGAGAAATTAAATTTAGTAACGGAAACGGAACTGATTAATGCAGGAACATTTCAAGAATATGATTATACTTGCGAAGATGCTGAGTGTGAATGGAAACAAGTAACTGAATATTGGAGAAAGTAAAATGGATTTAGTTAGTATATTAATTATAATAATAGTTTTATTTTTGTATTGGTTATGGCAACAAGAGAAAAAGTAAATAAACAAAAAGTATTAGATTACATTAAAGATAAAATGGAATCTGCAAAGCAAATGAAATTCTTTCAGATACTAAGAAAAGAAGTTGAGATTGGTGCTAATGGTACGCAAAAGTATGTAATTAAAACAGGAAAAAATAAGGGGCGAATAGTATGAAAGTTAAAAAGAAATCTTCTGTAAAGAAATTAAAATTAAAAAAACATAAATCTAAATCAGTAGTAACTGCTAAAGCATATGTAGCTATGAAAGCTAGATTAAAGAAAGGAAAAAATAAATGAAATTTTTATTAGTAATACAAGTCTGTTCAGCTATGATGCAACAATGTACTGAACCTGTACAAATGAATACTTATAACTCTCATTATGATTGTGCAACAGCAGGATTCATTAAAGGTATAACTGTGTTAAGAGAACTAGGCGAAGAATATGTTAATGATAAACGTATGCTTATGAATTTTGCTTGTACTAAACAAGAATCTATTTAATATTAAGATAATTTTTTTAGGATAGATTCATATAACTCAGTCAACATATCAAATCTAGTTTCAGACTCTCTTAGTAATGCTGATATAATTCCTGAGTTTTCTTTTTTAAAGTGAAGATTAATTTTATTCTTAGGATATAAAGATTTTTCAGTAATAAACTGTCCTTGATTATTAATAATTAATTTAAAGATAGCTAAATCAGCTTCTTTCTTTTTAACTCTCTTTGTTGCTTTTACTCTTCTACTTTTCATTTGATGTAATCTGTTGACCATCATCATCAATCAGACTATCAATGCTTGATGTATAGATTTCGTTTAGCTTTTCATTATTCTTTTGAATCTTTTTTTTAAGATGTTCTTTCAAAGCATCAATCTTTACATAAAGAATTTTATCTATTGTTGCATTGATACCATACATAGGTAAATCATTTAACGAAGAAATAATTCTCCTAAAACCTCTTGCTCTTTTTTCTAATTGAGCAATTGTACTTTCATTAATCATAATCTCTCTCCATAATCATTTCTAAATAGTGTATTGCTTTTTCTATATCTTTCTTTTTGCCTTTCAAGCGGTGTCTACAAATATATTTTATAGCATTCCCCTCAGCAAAAAGTAAATTGTTTTCATTTATAAACTCAGCAGGTTGTATCTTCATACCTTTATAGTGGTTGCCTTGAACCTGTCGGTCTAAACTAGAATAGGTAATTCCTTTAAATAAATTTTTATCAGTCATTTTTAATAGGGCCTTCTTCTATCATTTGTTGTCTTCTTAAATCTTTTTCTGTTGGTAGCAACATATCATTTAAATCATTGAATGTCAACTCTAAGTTGTGTTTTAATTTTTTTACAATCCATTTGTATGACCAAGGTTGTAATCTAAGTGTACCATGAGCCATATAATGTGTTTGATAGGGCATAAAATTTAATACATTTTTAATATTAATTTTACTTGCTTCTTCTTTAGACAACAAAGAATGTAACCATTCAACTAGTAATGCTTTAGCTTTGCTTCTAATTCTTTTCATTCTTTTTGGATTCATATTCCTCCTTTTTATTATGGTAAACTTCATACCAAGTATCACAGTTATCACATTGATACATACTTAAGATACTATATTCTGAATCAGGATGAGTATCTTCGGTATCAAAGTCATTGTTCCATCTTAAATCTGCATTACAATAAATACATTTCATTATTTTGTACCTATATTCTATCTGTAAATTTTAATATCTTACTTTGCATTTTTTCTTAATAGTTTAAAGTTATTTTCTCTATCATAATATTTATAATCAACTTTAGTAGGATAGAATTGTTCTAAACAATCTAGAACATCTTGCTTTCTAAAATCTTTACAAGAATAAACATCAAGCTGAACTAATGCAGGAGTTATAGCATCCCAAGTATGGATAACAACATGTGATGTTTCTATAATTGTTGCACATGTTATACCTTCATTACCTTTCTTATCTACCTTAGCTGATAAAGGCCCTGCAAGTATTTTCATATCTATCTTTTTGATTAACTCTTTCATCCAAGTAATAGTTTGTTCTTCTGTTTGAGGTGGTGCAGATACTTCTGCTCTAATAATTAAATGTTTATGCTTTAGATTTTCCATAATTTTCTAATTGTTCTTTATATTGATTTGTTATTTCATCTACATTAGGAAGTTTAATAATCTTAGTAAGGAAAGTATTTTTATTTGCATACTTAAATACTCTTAACCCTTGACCATTATTACTATCAGCATGACATTCCCATTTATGAATACAGAATTGACATCCTGTTGCTAAAGTTTGATTACCATTCTTCTCAACTTTATCTTCATAACATTTAATAGGTGGTGTATCTTGTTCTAATGTTTCTTTTAAAGTTTTAATTAAGTTTTTAATATTAGGTTTAACCATATCATTAGGTTTATAAAAACATATATCGCCATTAGATTTATCAACAACAAGAAAGCCACCATTCTTTGTACCCATAGCTGTTTCATATCCTGATAACTGAGCGTGATAACCAAAGGGGTCATCATTAACTATTTCTCCTGACTCAAATTTTTTAAAACTAAATGATGAAGCAGACTTAACATCACAAATCTCTCCATCTATTTTACTATCTATATGTCCTGTTATACCATCAATCTCAACTTTCTTTTGTTGGTCCTCAACTTTATGTCCTGCTAATTCAGCAAGGAATAAAATTAAATGTTCAATTAAATGTCCATACAAAAATTTTAAACTTGAATCTGCTTCAAAGTTTGAACTATCTTTAGGACTATTCTTATCATACCAAAGTTGTCTAGGTGGTTTACCTAATATACTCATTCTTAATTTACCTTGATACTTTTCTTTAACTGATGGTTTGTTCCAAGATAATATAGCTTCTTTAATATTATTAAGAAATTTATTTAAATTATCTTCTGTTATATTTGCAGGAATACCATTTGATACATCAGTAATTAATTGTTTAATATCTATTGCTAATGTATTAATGTGTTTCTGACCAGTTGTTTCCGATTTTATATTCTCCATCTAAAGGACACCTTATATTTAATTGTTTACCTGCATCTATAATTGATTGTACTGCTAACTTTCCAAACTCTTCGGCTCTACTTTCTTCAACCTCATATTGAAATTCATCGTGTACATTAACAACTGGAAATGCTTTGATTCGTTCTCTTATAACATATTCGTCTAAGAGTGTCAACGCTTTCTTCATAACTATTGCACCTGCACCTTGCAATAAAGTATTCAAAGCAGAGTGTGCTTGTCTAATAATTATTTTTCTTCCGTCAAGTCCTTTGACCCATCTGCGTTCAGCCACTCTATCCACTTTTTCTCGTAAGCGTCTAAGACTTGGTGTTGCTCTAAGAAATTTTTCTTTAACTCTTTCGCCATCTCTTTGCGAACCTCCGATGATACTTCCGATTTTTGCTGAACCTGCTCCATAGATAAATGCGTAGATAAAAGTCTTCGCCTTATCTCTTGATTCCAAACCAGCAGCAACTTGATTTGCTGTGTGTATATCTCCATTAACGACTTCATTTGTGTACCTCTCATCATTCATATAGTGTGCTAACATCCTCAACTCAAGTCCCGAAGCATCAACACCTACTAGTTTATAACCTTTGTTTACAATCCATAACGCCCTACATTCTTTACCATAGGGAGAATACACAGCAGGTATCTGAGCCATGTTGGGCGACTGATGACTCATTCTACCTGTAACAGTACCATTAGTGATTACTTTTCCATGTACTCTCCCGTCTTCTCTTATAGCTTCAATCCAAGAACTGACTTGAGCAATTCTTTTTTGTAGCAAGAGAAACTTGTTTATTAATTTAGCTTCTGGAATATTATCTATATCTGATAAAACTTTTTCATCTACAATTATATGTCCTTTATCAGTTTTCTTTTTTGGTTTCCAACCAAGCTTAACTAATCGTTCACCTATTTGTTGTCGTGAACCTAAATTAAATTCTTTATATGTTACCTTTGTAAAAGGTACACCCTTAACATAACCTCTAGCTTTATTATTTACTTTAGGAATAAATGTTTGTTCAATCTTTTCAGGTGGAAAAGTTTTTCTAACTTCATTAGTTAGGTCAATCATATCTTCTTTAAACTTACCTTGTAAAGAATAAGCATTAATTACATCAATTAAAAATCCTTTGTCATATTGTTTTTGAATTATCTTAGCAACCTTATGCTCTAACTCTATTGACTCGCCAAAGTCTGTCATCTTTCTTGATAAAAATTTATAAAGTTTTTCAGTTAATGCAACATCATTTCTACAATACTTTAACATTTCAGCTGATAAGAAATCAAATTCTTTAAAGTCAAGTTTATTTTGACCAAGTTTTATTCCCCAATTTTTTAATGAATGTCCACCCTCAATAATAGGATTAAACAATCTTGATAAAACTAATGTATCTGTAATCTTACAATGCTTAAATATATCTTGACCAAAGAAAGTATTAACAACAGGAATATCAAATCCAATTATATTGTGTCCAATAAATTCTTCTGTTTGTTTTGCAAACTCTTCAAATCTATTTAAATTTTTTCCATCAACAAATTGATAATAAGTATCATTGTGTTTACAAACAATACACCATATCTTATCAGCAGACATTGTTGTTTCTATATCAAAAACAACTTTGTTAAATGTCATCAATCTTAACCTCTTTTAATCTACCCGTGTCAATGTCATATCTTAAATCACAACAAGGCCCTGTTAATCCTGAGAATCTATTCTTTAATACTCTTACTCTTGTAGTATTTCTAATCTCAGGGTCATCATTTTGTGCATCTCGTTCTAATCCTATAACCATATCACTTAACTGACCGATACTTGCTGAACCTCTTAACTGTGATAGCGAAGTTGCCGCTCCCTCTTCGTGGCCTTTACCATCAGGTCTTCTTAAATGTGATACAACTATCATTGCTAATCCTGTTTCTTGTACTAGCGTTCTTAGTCTAGTCATTATTTCATCTAACGCTCTTCGTTCATCTCCGTGAGATTGGTCTGATACAATAATACTAACGTGGTCAATTACTACATACTTACAATCTAAACCTTTAGCTAAGTATCTTACTCTTGAAACTATATTATCAATTGAGTTAGAACCAAAATGGTCAAACATAAATATTCTACCTGTACCTACTGTTGCATCAAAGTATGTTCTTAATTCTTCTTTGCTTACATGCACATCAGGTAAATGTAATCTTTGATTAGCTTCAATACTCATCAAACCTTTTGAAGTTATGACAGGTGTTTCTTCTAACATTAACAATCCAATATTATCTGTTGTTGTTTTTAATATATTGTAAACAACTTCTCTCATTACTTGAGTCTTACCTAACCCTGACCCCGCTGTAAATGTCACTAACTCAGATGGCCTAATACCATAAGTTATTTTATTCATACCCTCAAAAGGATATTGAACAAATGCTCTTGCTGTTGGTTTAGCAATCTCTTCAAATAAAACATTAGCATTTATAATTCCATCAGGTGCATATAACTTAGCATCCCAAAAAGCTTTTGTATAAACTTGTATTTTATTTTTAGATAAACAATCTGAAGCATCTTTAAATTCTTGTGGTAAGTTCATTATCTTACACTTTCCAGGACTGAATAACTCAGCTACTTTTAATGCATTCTCTTGTCCGTGTTTATCATTATCAAAATTAATAATGACATTCTCAAACTGTTCAAGATAATCTAAACTATTTTTAATATCTTTTACTGCTGATGTTATTCCATTCTTAATACTAACAACAGGAGTATCATACTTATTAGTCTTAAACATTTGATAAGCTGATAGACAATCTAGTTCGCCTTCAGTTATTATGATAAATTTATTTTTAGAGAAAAGATGTTCGCCAAATAATCCTGAGTCTTTAGTATTACCTTGAATACTAAACTCTTTTAGTTTGGTGTATCTTGTTTTTGTTGCTACCTTAGCACCTTGCTTATCGTGGTAAGGATAGTAATGATGTGTAATACTTCCAAGTGAGTCCATCTTAACTGTGACTCCATACTTTTTACAAGTATCTTCCGTGATGTTTCTATCTATAATTTCAGCATAGTTAGAATCATTTAAAAAATCTTTGACTTGATATTGATTTACTTTATTTGTGGTTTCGTGATTTGTTTCCATATTGTATTCCCGTATGTACTGCTGACAGGAAAAACAATAAGCTGACCCATCTTTGTTCATAGATACTGCGTCACTACTAGAACAAAGTGGACAAGGTAAATGATATTTTACGAATCCATTATGATTTGTTTCTTCCATTGTCGCCCTTTAATGTTATTAATTTTTAATGTTGAGAGAGCCGATTGGATAATACCGACTCTCTCATTGGAGTATAGCATAATGACAAACTTAAACATTATAACTTTATACTTTAGATTTAGTTAAAAGTCAGAATTAATTTTCTCTCCATCAGAAGAATCCTCAACATTAAAATCTTCTTTAGGAGTATATTCAACTAAGTCTAAAACTTGTACTGCTTGTAAGTCAAGTCCTTTACCTGTCTTACCTTTGTAATTCCAGTCGTAAGATTTATACATTACCTTAACCTTACTACCATTACCTAAAATTTTATTTAAAGGATTCTTTTCAGCATCCACTAATTGAGGTTGTTGATTTTTCTCTCCATTAGCTTTAGATACTTTCCTTTTAAACTTAATTACATTTTTAATTGTCTGATTATCTATTGTTGTTTCGCCAACTTTGAATCCCTCTTTTTGAAATTCCGAAGCTGTCTTATCATCAACTGATAAGTCAATGCTCCACATTGGTTCAAACTTTTCATTGGGTCTTGTTATTGATGCCCAATATGCTGTGCCTTCTACTATTGCCATAATTTGTTTTCCTTTTTATTTAAATTATTTTTTAACATGCGAATTATATATCAAATTTATTCCTTGATGTCAACATTTGTTTCATCTTTTTTTTCATTATTATCACTAGTTAATTGTTCAGTATTATCAAGGGTTTTCTTTCTCTTTCTTTTAAGCTTATCCTCTAGTTCAGCTATCTTACTCCCCATACTTTTTATATCTGAGTTAGTAAGTTCTAATTGTACTAATAGTTTTTTAATTTTTAAATCTTTATCTGACGATAATTTAATAGCATCATTTTTTTCTTTTGTTAAATCACTAATAGTTTCTTTTAGTTCTCTTATTAAATCTTTTTGACTCATAATTATAAACTATAACAACTCTCATTAAACAATTCCTTGATTGGAATAACAACACACTTACTTGCTCTATAATCTCCTATATTTTTTGTGTGTGTTTTTTTATATTTGTTTACTATTTTTTTTAATCTTGATACTCTAAACACTAAGATACAATGTTCTTTCTTATCTAACTCTAAGATATGAAACCACCACTTAGCACCCGTCTTATCTATACCTGACGGCTTACCTCTATACTCATACTCAATAGCAAGATTACCTGTCTTACGCCACCAACTCCTTTCTGTTTTTATTTCAACTTGTTCTTTACCTAATAAGTCCGCAACTCTTTTCTCTCTAACTTGACCATACTTTAAATCAATATCAAATTTAGATGTGTTATTTAATTTCATAATTATGTTTCTGAAAAAGTACAAACATATTCTGTCAAGAATTTATTTAAATTTTTATTTTTAAATAAGTGTTTAATATTTTTTTTCTCCAATCTTTTTAATAGTTTTAATACAAAGGATGGTTCTAAATTTGCATAGTCACAAATTAAATTAAAGTCCTCATCATCTAATTTAAAAAAGTCTTTGGCTTCTGACACTATTACTTTTCTTGCATAACCAAATGCGTGAATATCACAATTCAAATAATCTAAAATAGTTCTAACTATAACAGACCTCCATAACAATACCTCTGGTGTTATATTTAATAACGAATTATCTTTTACAGGATTACCAAATGATTCAGGTTTTAATAACATATTAATCCTTTCTTATATCCTGTGTATAAATTGTATTATTTTTTTTAGATTTTGAATTACTATTTTGTATTTTTTGTTTAAAAGTTTTATCATTTATTTCCTCTATTGTTGCTCTTATTAACTTAATATCTTTACTAACTATCAAAGCGTTATCAGTAAAATTTATTTTCTTCTTTAATTTTTCCTCATCTTTATCAGTCACATTTTCAAAATAATCTTCTATGCACATATCAAAATTAATATATGTTTTCTTTAAAATAAATTTACTCATAATCTCCTTTTATCTTTTATAGTATTTTCCTTTTATAACATATGGTTTTGTTTTATATGTTCTATCTATTTCTAATATCCTTAATGATAATAACTTCTTAATCATTCTATGAATGATACCTGCATTAACATTCGGATATTTATTTCTAAGTTCTTTAATCAAGTTTCTTTTTTTATATTGTTTAGTTTCTATAAGATTGAAAAGTGTATTTGATATATCATCTTTGATTGATGGTTCAACACCGATTGTTTCTTTTTCAAACTGAGAAACATCTATCTTATACTTATCAAGTAGTAAATTAAAGTCATCACTACTACTCCAACTATAACACATCTTAGGCATACTAAGATTAGCTAATAGCATTATTAATTTTTCACTATCACTATTATCAAATTTAACTAGGTATGTAAACACTTGATTATCAACAGGTACATCCTTATACTTTTTTGTTTCATCATACATCATACTCATACTCCTTTACTATTTGTATTGCTCTAGCTTTGAACGGATGTTTAATTATATAACCTTTTAGTTCTATATAACCTAACATAGTAAACACACTACACTTACTTTTTTGTTTCATATGTTTCATCATCTCTTCAAATGATGGCATTACTTTATTTTTTTTAGTATACCTTTTAAGAAAAGTAAAAAGTTTATATTGTTTTTTTGTTAACATAATTTAATATACTACATTAATGTGTCAAAATTAAGGCTTAAAAAAGCTAGTAAAATCAACACTTATTCGTGGTACTTAGCACCTCCAACTCTTAATTGTCTTTCATATTTAACTTCGGCCTGAAGATTTTTTATTTCTAATTGCAAGTTTAAGTTTTGTTCTTTTAAAAATTTTACTTGCTCAGTTAAATCGTCAATCATTTTTTCTAAATCCTGTTTACCTCTTTCAGATTTAATTTCTTTTATCTGATTAACTAACTCAGCAATGTAAACATCCCCATAAGATGTAGGTTTATCTGTCATATTTATTCCTTATCTTTATAAGCATAATCTTTTGATTGTTCAAAAAGAAAATACTCATAGTTTTCATAGTCATTATTTTCTTTTACTATATCTACATACTTGTCTGCACTATCTTTAGATATAAATTGTTTTTCAAATATAAAGTTTTTAGAATTTTTAAATTTACCAAACACTATATACTTTGTAGTTTGTACTTCTTCTTTTTTATTTAGATTAAACATAGTTCCTCCTATTCATCTTGATGTTGTTTAATTGTAATATCAAATTGAATCTCATATCCATTATGTGCTTCAATAATTTCTTCTAAGAATGGAAGAAATTTTCTATGATGCAAACCATCTGTTGAAGTGATACTCAATTTAGTTATGTCATTAATATATTTATCTTTTTTATAATCATACTCCTGACCTATAACTTTTATATTATATTTATCTATATACATTTTTTACCTCCTGTTATTAATGTAATTTTTTTTCTTTACATATACCTATATCAATTAAACTTTGTGCTTGTCGACCAAACCAACCTTGCAACTTCCAAACAATTCCTGTGTCTATTAAAAATTGCCAAGCTTTTATTTCTTGGTCAGCTGTGTCTGCTCTTATATAGCCCTCACATATTCCTACTGCATAATGTAAGTCTAACACTAGTTCTTTTTGTAAGTTTAATTTTTTATACAATTTATAATAAGTATGTTCTTGCTTGGTACTAAAACTTTTCTTACCATAAATTGCTTTTTTAATTTTTATTTTTTTCTTCATAATAATTTATTATTTGTTTAGCACTATTAATTCTGCTTTCTGTTTTAAGAAAGGGTAAAATTAATTTAACTACTTCATAACAATTCTTATGCGATACAGTCCATTTAATTTGTTGCTTACCTAGTGTCCCATTCTTTTTAATTCTTCTTTTAGGGTAAGATAAAAATCCACGATTAAAGGTACTCTTTAAATCTTCAACAGGTTTAAAATCTGTATTACAAACTTCAATCCTAATTGCTTTACAAGGATAAATTTTACCACGCCCATTTTTCTTCGCTCTTGTTTTAAATTCTATATGTCCCTCAGCATCTATAAATGCTGTTGCATATATTATTTCACTATTATAATTGTTCATTACCAATACACTCCTACTTTTTCTAAGGTTTTTAATTCTGATTTTTTAACATTAATCATACCATCAAACCTA
>Ga0222715_10001885_pt1 | contig 19621 bp, 14 predicted proteins | sample C33_9DmetaG_FD_165056 | JGI IMG/M metagenome (GOLD analysis project Ga0222715, IMG submission 165056) | Estuarine water microbial communities from San Francisco Bay, California, United States - C33_9D | ecosystem: Environmental > Aquatic > Marine > Unclassified | place: USA: California... | reverse complement strand
AGCACGTTTATGAACAACGATGTTGATGAGCAAGTACTAATTAACCTGATGCCTATGCTGATCGAATCAGTAGCTCGTGCCCACGGTCGTGCAGTAGAAGATGTTATTATCAATGGTAACGGCACTATTTCTGGCTTGGATAACTATGCAGCTGCCTATGACCCCGGCACATTCTCTCTCTCAGCAACCCCGAGAACAAGGTTGACTTCAGGAATGCTCTTAGGTGCTCGTGAAGCAATGGGCAAGTATGGTATTGCTCCAGCAGAGCTGGCCTACATCGTAAGCAATGATAGCTACTTTGATTTGTTGAACGATGTAAACTTCCAAACGTTGGATGAAGTAGGATCAGACCTTGCAGCTAGAGTAGTTGGTACGGTTGGAGCAGTATATGGCTCTCCAGTAGTTGTCTCGGAAGAGTTCCCAACTGCCGCGAACGGAACTCCTGCAGCTTTTGCAGTGTACACTCGCAACTATGTACTTCCTCGCCTTAGAGGAGTAACGGTTGAGCAGGATTATGAAGTCATGAACCAGCGTCGAGTTATTGTAGCATCCCAGTCACTGGGCTTCGAAGAAATCGTAGCCGGTGCAGGAGGCAATGAGCCCGTAATTAAGATCGACAACGAAACTTAATACAGCACTATTCTGGGGGGCTTCGGCCCCTCAGAGTTTTTATTAATTTACTTATTATGGAAGACTTAATTTCTTTAACAGACTATAAAAACGCCGAAGGCATTTCTAGCACTTCGGATGATACTCGTATAAAAATTTTAATAACTTCAGTAAGTCAATTAGTAAAAACTTACTGCGCAAATTCAATTAATGACTACTACTCTAATAACAAAGTAGAAGAGTTTAACATTGATTGGGATACATCCTCCGTACAGTTAACGGAGTGCCCCGTAAATACTATAGTTAGTGTACAAGAGCGTTCCGCGTATAGCGCAGCCTACTCTACGTTAACTACGGGTAATTTTGACTACTTTTTAGATTCTAGAACTGATAGTATTTTTCGTACCAATTCTTCAGGAAGAAAAATTAACTGGCCGCAAGGAGTAGCCGCAGTAAAAGTAACATATACTGCAGGATACTCTGAAGTTCCGGAAGATTTAAAATTGGCAGTTCTTGACTTAGTTACTTATTATCGCAAAGACGAACACAAGGTTCGTCAAACACTTTCTGCAGCAACTAGAGAAAACGCCCCTTCCGGAGCAAGTATAGGATTTCCAGACCACATTAAGCGTGTGTTGGATCTATATAAGAATTTCTAATGTCTAAAAGTACTATGCAGAAACTGCTCAGCCAGATAGAAACTGAGATTAAATCAACCTCAGAGGCATATAGAAAGCTGGTTAGTAATTTTGAAACACATGATATTACAATTAATGCAGAGGAAATAGCTGCAGAAGTATCAAAAGAAATGAAAAGTCGGTTAGGAGGAAAGCTAACAAAAGAGACTGTTTCCATTATAAGAACAGAAACTAGAAAAATGGCAAAAGTACTTTTTTTAGAGTTCCACCCTAAAAGATTCGATCCAACAGGTAAAAAGTATTCTGCTATTTCTGCTTTTGAAGGAACACCGACTAATTTTACTTTTGTTTTAGCATCAAAGAAGGGCAAAAGAGCTAACATTTTTAACGCTTTTAAAAAAGTAAAACAAAAAGCCCAAAAACCTTTAATAGCTGCTTTAAACAAAAAAATTCAAAGCTTAAATAAAAGAGACGGAAAAGAGCGAGAAAGTATAGACTCAAGAAAAGGGTTTTTAGATATTGGACATAGTCAAGATTCTTCTGTTTCTTTACAGAGAGCCGCAAAAGTACAAAAAGCTTTATGGAAGTTTTCGTCAACAAAGTCCCCTTTAGCCACTAAAGTAATAAACGAACTACAAGTCGCGGTAACATGGGAAATGAAAAAAGACGGAAAAGGGCCTCCCAAAGACACAATAGGGTTGAGTTTAGAAAGTAAAAGATTTAATAGAGCTTCTCAAAGTTATGATAAGTCAGAAGTATTAGAGCTAAATAAAGCTTTAAAAAAAGTATCAGAAAAAATAGGTACAGAATGGGCTGAGCTAGAGGGGTCAGACTCTTCTATAGAAAAAAGAAAAAAAATTATAGTAGAAGCTTTTTTTGGAGAAATTAAAAGTTCTAAGATAAAGAAAAAGAAAGTAACAAAAAAACAATCTAAAAGCTATTCTGGAACTGTTAAGCATAAATCAAAAAAGCCCAAAGGGTCTAGGGTAAAATTTAAGGATACTACTGCAGGAGCTACAGTAACTGTAGGATCTTTAGGCGGTTCCGCAGCAGCCCCTCTAGCCTTAGTAGCTTTAATAAATAAACAGTTACCGAATGTTTTAGCAAAAAATATGGTAGAACCGAGACTGGTAAATCAAACCGGAACTTTTCTTAACTCTGTAGAAGCAACAGATATGGTATTTACAAGAAAAGGATTTCCTAGTATTGGATATACTTACGATAAGTTTCCGTATCAAACCTTCGAAGTGGGGTTTAATCAAGGGTCTTTACAAAGAGACCCGAGAAAACTTATTGATACGTCAATACGTGAAATAGCAGCACAATTTGCTATTGGACGAATTTATACAAGGAGGCTATAATGGCTGCTAGAGATTACACATCAAGAAGAAGCAGAATAGTAGCCGCATTAGTTACAAAGCTAAAGACTATAAATGGTACGGGAGCTTTTTTAACGAATGTATATAATAACGTAGAGCCCCGACTAAAATTTTGGGATGAAGTTGAAGACTTTCCTGCAATTCATTTAAATGCGGGAAGTGAGACAAGAGAATATCAAGGCGGAGGCTATAAAGATAGATTTTTAAATATTACTGTAAGATGTTATGTAAATGAAGAAGATGCTCAAGAAGCGCTAGCAAAGCTATTAGAGGACGTAGAGACAGTAATAGAAAGTAACGCACAGCTAGAGTATACAGATAATACCTCTGTGTCACAACTAACACAGCAAATTTCTATAGTTAGTATTAGTACTGACGAAGGAGTATTGGAACCTCTTGGAGTCGCCGAAATGGAGATCGAGGTTCGTTATTAGAAACGACTGACAAGAACAAACGTTCACGTTCAAGTCTTTTCAAAGTTCATAGGAGAAAACTATGGCAGATAAATTATATTTTAGTAGAGACGCAAAACTTTACGTCCAACTAACAAGTGTGGCGGGAGCCTTTCAAGGAGTATGGGAAATACCTGTGCTAGATGGATTTAGCTTTTCGCAGGCAACAAACCAATCAGAAATTGGCCTAAATGAGATGGAAAGTACTGGAGGCGTTAGCCGAAGGGGTCGTCGTCTTTTTACGGACTCTCTTGCCCCGGCAGAGTGGTCTTTTAGCACGTATATTCGTCCAACACTAAAAAATACCACTGAACATCACTTAGTTGATGAAGTTCTTTGGGCTGCAATGGCTGGAGCAGATTTACATGCAGGTGCTGGAGCCTCTGAAAACGGAGACTTTACACGAAACAGCGGCGATAAAGCAACCGCTAGTGGTATAGTTTTAGACGCTCTAGGAGGGTCATTGCCCTCAGGACCAACATCAGTCGGAGGTCTTTTGTCTTTCGGAGAATCAAACAGATCTGCACTGCCAGAAATTGCGCTTTACTTCGTATTTGAGACGGATACTGCAAGCCCAATGGTATATAAGCTTGATAAAGCTGTTGTAAATGAGTGTTCTGTAGATTTTGATATTGACGGTATTGCTACGGCAAATTGGTCAGGCTTTGCAAAAGAAGTGACAGACCTTCTGTCGACCGATAAAGTAAAGCTACAGTCAGACTTTAGTAGCACTGCAGTTGGTGATGTAGTTTTAGACCCCAACAATGACTTATTATTGGGCGTAGTGGATGACTCTAACGCAGGACACTTTGCTTACAATACAGGTGTTACATCGACGAATAACTTTATACGAAATAGAATTACTCAGTTAGAGGTTAGAGGACAAAACCCAGATGTAATGGAAGGGAAGGCTCTTACAATTAGCTCAATTACTACGGATACATTAACTACGGGGACAACGGCTCATGGCTTGAAAGTGGGTGATAGAGTAGATATAAACGGAGTGGCGGGAGCTACTAATGCTACTTCTTACAATACCCTTCTCCATGTGGTGGCAGTAACCACCACTACTTTTAAAGTATCTGCAACAGCAGGGGGCTCCGCAATTACCCTAGCAGGAACGTATACCGCTAATTCAGGTACTGTAAGCACGGGCATTTATAACTTTACCCTAACCGGGGGTAACGTTACAATTAGTAACAATATTAATTACTTAGTACCAGAAGAATTGGGAACAATTAATAAGCCTTTGGATGCTGTAACGGGTGCTAGGGGTATTGGTGGAAACTTTACTTGCTACTTGACATTTGATAATCTAGAAGGAAATACTGGAGCATCCGCGGATTTCTTTAGTGATCTGGTTGACCCATTAAAAGGTCTGACAAAAGTTGTAAATAATTTTAACGTAACGTTCAAGGTTGGGGGAGCTTCCACCGGTCCTAGAATATTTATGAACTTTCCAAAGACCCATATCGATGTACCGACTCACTCTATTGAAGACGTTATTTCTCTTGAAACCAACTTCGGAGCGTATACAGACGACTTTGATACGGTTGATGAGTTTAACTTGGAGATATACGGAGTATAGTTTTATACTCACTTACAAAAACCCGCTTCGGCGGGTTTTTTTATTTTTAACCTCTCAAAAATACTTCTTGACTTTCTTCCTCTGCTCGCATATAATATAGGCTATGGTTGATACTAAATTAGAACAGTTAAAAGGAAAACAAATGACCGATAGCCCCGTCTCTCTAGCGAGTCTTATGACTCCAAGTAAAACAGTTACAGTAGACTTTCCCGGATATGACGGAATGTCTGTAGATCTAACATATCTCGCACGAGAAGAGCTTTTAAAATTGCGTAAAAGGTGTTTAACCACAAAGTTTAATAAAAAGACTCATCAGCCAGAAGAAGAGATAAATGACGAAAAGTTTTTAACAGAATATTGCAAAGCCGTAATCAAAAATTGGTCTGGACTCAAATATAAATACTTAGAAGAGCTTCTATTAGTGGATATATCAGGTTTGGACCCCGAAGATGAGCTGCCCCATACCTCGGATAATGCAGAACTTCTTATGAAAAATGCAACTTCCTTTGATTCTTGGGTAACTGAGTGCGTTGGTGATTTAGAAAATTTTACTGGAAACAAGTAGCGGAAGTACAAAAGCTACTTGAAAGAAAAATAGCTGAGTCCGCATCTTCCATAGATGTTAAAAAATACCTATCAATGTGCGAACAGCTAGGTAAAGAACCAGACCCTGAAAAAATGCCGCTAGAGACTTCTGCGTTTCCTGTCGAAGTACAAGTGGCATTTTTTATATTTGATTTATTATCAGATAGGTGGGAGGGAATGTCAGGAAGTTATCTTGGAAAAGATTGGTCTTGTGTCGACTTTTTATTAGATACATATGAAGTAGAAGACCGCCCAATTGTGGTCTACTTCATGAAAATGTATGAAATTTTAGTTGTAAACGCCAAAAGCGAAGAAGCGGAAAGAAAACGAAAAGCTGAAGAGCGAAAGCAAAAAGCAAGCAGTGGAAAAAACTTCACTCATAATGTAACAGGCTAATGGCTAAAAATAAAGTATATATTGATGTTGTAGTTGATGACAAAGGCACCACCAAAAAAGTTGCTATTAGTTCTAAAGCTTTAGGCAACCAGCTAGATGGATTAGCTGGCTCGACAGAAAAAAATTCCAAAAAACAAAAAGAACTAAAAGAAAACACTGACAAAACAAATAAATCGCAGCGGGGTATCAACAAAACTGCTGCTTCTGGTGCTAAAAACTTTGCAAACATGTCCTCTTCAATATCAGGAGGTCTTGTTCCCGCCTATGCTACTCTTGCAGCCAATATTTTTGCAATTACAGCAGTCTTTGAGTTTTTTAGTAAAGCAGCAGATACTGCCAATTTAGTAGCAGGACAAGAAGCCTTAGCTATAAGTACTGGAGTAGCTTATAAAACTATAAGTAATTCTATTAAAGATGCAACAGGGGCACAACTATCTTACAAGGAAGCAGCCTCTGCAGCAGCAATAGGTACTGCTTCAGGCCTTAGCCCTGACCAATTAACTAGACTAGGCAAAGCAGCGGCAGATACTTCTTTAGTTCTTGGACGAGACTTAACAGATTCATTTAACAGGTTAATAAGAGGTGTTACAAAAGCAGAACCAGAACTTTTAGACGAACTAGGTATTATACTTCGATTAAAGCCAGCAACAGAAAAATATGCTGATTCTATAGGTAAAGCCGCTTCAGAGTTATCTGCTTTTGAAAGGTCTCAAGCAGTAGCAAATGAAGTTCTTGAGCAAGCAGAAAGAAAGTTTGGAGATGTTGCAGATAAAGCGGATAAGTCAGGACAAGCAATAAATAGACTCAAAACAAGTTTTGATCGCTTATTAGAATCTTTACAGCTTACAGTAAGTGGTAACCTTGCGCCCTTTTTTGATTTTTTAGCAAGTAACACAACAGCTCTTATAGCGTCTTTAGGGTTTTTAGGGTCAGGTATACTTAAATCTCTTACACCAGCAGGTCCTAAATTAACGACTATATCGGAAGCAGCGGGTACCGCAGAAAAGAGCCTTAGAGGTCTGGCAAAGTCTGGGTCAAATCTGGGAGACAGGTTGTTAAGAGGAGCACCACTTTCGAGCAGCGATTTTAAGCAATTAGAAAAGTCGGCAAGGGCTGCAAACTCCACCGTGCTAAACGTTACCAAAAATACAAGAGATCAGGTTCTAAACTACATAAGGACTATGCAAACAAACCAGCAGCTTATGCTAGCAGAGACCTCCACGGGGTTCAAAAAGTGGGGCGCCCAAGTGGGAGCTAGTATAAGCGGAACTTATACCGAAAGTGGTAGGCTTCTTGGAAGTATGAAGCTTTTAGGAAAAGCTCTTACGAGCTTACTAAGACTTGTTCCTTATCTCGGTATAGCACTGCTTGCATTTGAGGGAATTAAAAATGTGATAGATCCCATGAGAGAGTTAACCGAAGAAGAGAAAAAAACTGCAAAAGCCGCAAAGGACTTTGACGCTAAATTAAAGCTACTAAATGAAGAAATAGAAGCTTCAGAAGATGTTTTAAAAACCCAAAGAATTTCTTTAGATGATTTTGCAATAGGACTTGGAAATGTAGTAAATAGTGCTGATTTACTGAAAAATATTGATATTTACCAGTCTTTAAAAAGTAAGGACCCGGAAAGAGCTAAAATAAGTCTAGAGAACCTAGAAGATACAATAGTGAGGCTATCCAAGATAGACCCAGAATTTTCAAAGTTAACGGAAGACTTTAGAGAAGGTAAAGAGCTGACAGGAGAGCAGCGTAAAGAGCTAATATTATTAAGTAATAAGTACATAGAAGGAAGTCAAGCTTTACAAAGATTTAATGACTCCTACCAACAAACTCAAGATGCTTTAAACAAGGTTGCAGGAACGTCTCAAACTACAGCGCTATCTAATTTAGTAGAGTCTTATAAGAAAACTAACTTGGAGTCCCAAAAAGGGATAGAAATAAAGCGAAGGGCAGCCGATATAGCAGCCACAGAAGCAACCGAATCCGTCAATGCGATAACAGAAGTAGCAACTGCTCTAGGAACTCAAAGAACTCAGCTACAGGAGGTGCAAAAACTAGAGAGTCGAAGGGGCGGTCAGAAGTCCCTAATAGCAGGTCTTAAAAAGACAATAGCATTATCGGAAAAAAAGTTGCTAAATGCGCAAGCAGAAAGTGAGCAAGCTCAAGAGAATTTGGACACACAAAGATTGGAGCTGGAAGAATCCGAAAAACTGCTCCGAATACAGAACAAGCAACAAACAGTATTCGAAAACGCTAATACCAAACTTATATCAAGCCAAGAAAAACGCTTAACATTAGAAGAAGAGATTTCACAGAAAAAAACTCTAGGAATAACTATAGACCAAAAAAGAACAAATCTAGCACTACAAGAAACATCAGATAAAATAAAACTTTTAAAGGCAGAAGAAGCGGTAGTATCTGCCAAAGCCGCGCAAGAAGCTTTAAAGGTTTCAGAGAGGAATGCTACACAGTCTGAACTAGATACAGCTCAAGCTTCGGTAGAGGCGGCCCAGGCTAAAAAACGAATAATAGAAAATACTAATAGGTTAAATGTTGAATCAAGAGCAATAGAAGACGAAAAACTAGAATATCAAAAAACTCTAAATCAACAAAAAGAAAAAGAGTTATCAAACACAGAAAAATTAAACAGACTTTTGCTTGAGCAAAAACGAATACAGGCAGGAATTGCTCCAGGAGTATTTGGGTTTGAACAAGCAGCAGCTCAAAGAGATGCAGATATTACCGTAAGTGCCGGAAAGCTAGGTTCGTCTTTAACTGAAAGGAACAATGCTGCTACAAATTTAGAACGAGCCCAAGAACAGGCAAAAAACAATAAGATAGAGCAAGCAGCCCTCATACAGGCACAGGAAAGATACCAGACTGCTCAAAACTCCTTTAATCTAGCTGTCTTAGAGTACGAGATACTTAAAAACCAAGAACAGGCATTAAAAAATCAAGTACTCGCAGAAAGTGAGCTAATACGATTTAGACGAGAACAATTTAGCTTAAATCCAATGCAGGATGCTTTTAACCAAAAAGTCTTGGAGTATAAGCAAAAAGGCATACCTATAGATCAACAAACTTTAGGTTTTTTAAAGGCCCAAGTAGAAGAGCAGCACGCTATGAACGAAATGATTGAGTTGCAAGAAGGTCTCAGAAGTAGTTTGCAACAGGGCATGGCTGCAGGTTTCGAAGGCTTAATAACTGGAACAAAATCTGTAAAACAAGCTTTTGGTGATATGGCAACAGGTATACTAAAAATGCTTGCTCAAATGATCTCACAGATGTTGGCTGCTAGAATTTTAATGTCTATTTTTGGACTGGCGATGCCCGCACTTAGCTCTGGCGGTGCGCAAGGACAAAATCTTGTTGCCGGAGTAGGAGATCTCGGTCCGGGGATAAATACAGATCCTGGCAACCTAAGTGCAGGCCTATTTCGGTACGGGGGTATTGCGGAGCCAGGAGGATATTCCACGGGAGGAATTGCAAGAGGAAGCCAAGCAGGATACCCTGCAATTTTACATGGAACAGAAGCAGTTGTGCCCTTGCCCAACGGAAAATCTATACCCGTAGAAATGAATAATAGTCAAGCTACAAGCAATAATAGTGTTGTTGTAAACGTAGCTATGGGAGAGGGCACTTCAAAACAGTCTCAAGAAGAGTCCCAGGGGACAAACTCTTCGCAACTAGGAAAGCTTATTGCGGGTGCTGTGCAGAGAGAGCTACAAGAACAACAACGACCGGGCGGGATTCTTAGTCCGTATGGAGCAGCAAGATAATGGCTATTGGCTTAAAAACATCAGCTGGAGGAAATATAACAGGATTTAGTGCTCCTGTAGTTCCCGACAGAAATTTTGGTAGAGAACGAACTCCCAGAGTAAGGGTTACTAAGTTCGGAGATGGGTATGAACAAAGAAAAGTAGTTGGAATAAATAATATTGAAGAAACATACTCTTTAGCTTTTGTAAATAGACCTAACACTGAAATAGACGACTTAAATACTTTTTTCGAAAGTCTCAACGGGGTTACTTCCCTTTTATATACTATTGAAGATACAAATGCTGCGGGTAGTGAGCTTGACATAAAAGTCGTTTGTGAGTCATGGAGCGTAACAGCGGTAAACACGTCTACAAAAAGTTTATCCGTTAGTTTAAGAAGAGTGTACGAAGCATAATGGCCACTGTAGATGATTTAAATGAAGACTTACAAAAGCAGAGCGTTGACGCGGCTGTAGAGCTGTGGGAAATAGAACTCTCGTCCTCTACTAGTGCCTACTTTTTTTCGGGCCTTGACTCTGACTTAGATACCGTAAAATTTAGAGATAGAGTTACTCCTGCAACAATAAGAACTTATGAGGCGTTGCCAATACTTGGAGAAGGTTTTTCTCAAAAATCAGACGGTCCAAGTGCCCGACCAAAACTAACAGTAGCAAACATTCTTGATACTTTTTCAGGTGCTTTGGGTGACCTAACAAACAAAGACCTACTTGGAAAAAAGATATATAGAAGAAGAACTTTAGAAAAGTACTTATACGACACGGATACTTCCAGTCCTCCCGTAGAAATGCCCATACAAATGTACTACATAGATAGAATTTCAGATCAATCAATTCTTTCTGTTACATTTGAGCTAGCGTCTCCTTTTGATGTAGGAGGAATTCAACTACCTAAAAGAGTTATTTTAGGTAATGCGTGTAGTTGGGAGTATCAGGGGGCGGCGTCCTCAAAACCTATACAAAATAGAAGAGGCGCGTGCTCCTGGGCAACAAACAGACAGTTAGTAGACCAAGAAACCGGGACGGGTCACACACACTCTTTTAATAAAGACGACGAGCCAATATTTTTAATACCTACTACGCCACCTACTATTACAATTACTGAATATACGAGTGGTGCCGTAGACCAAGACAAGATTTATAAGACAGCGGCGGATACTACAAACTTACGAAAAGTAAATGCAGATAAAACTACGTCTGCTCCTGGAACGGTATATGACTACTGGCAGGCTATGGCAACTAATGCTGATCCAGGAACGCCTTCAGATACTAATCCGGCGTTTAGAAGAGTAAGAATAGCTGCTGCATATAACGCACTCACAACTTATACAGCATATACAGACCCTCGAAGAAATGAGATTGCTTTGAGCGGGGGTACTCTTTATCAGGTAAGAGAAACTACGGAAGTGGGCGGCTCTCACTCATTATCTTCTAACAAGTGGTTTAATACGGACCAATGCTCAAAAAGCTTAACAGGATGTATATTAAGATATTGTGCAAGATCTACTAATCCTGGATCAGAGGCATATAGAACATCCGTACTTAAAATTAGAGATAAGGAGTTACCTTTCGGTGGATTTCCAGGAATTAAAGCCTAGCATACTAGAGCATGGAGAAGCTTGTTATCCTCAAGAGTCCTGCGGAGTAATAGGTTTAAAGAAAAATAAAAAAATATGGACTCCAATTACAAATATATCTGAAACAGAAGATACTTTTGTAATGAACCCAAAAGAATATACAAAAGCGGCAATTACTCAAAAAATATTAGCAGTAGTGCATAGTCACCAAGACTATAGTACAGAAGCAAGCAAAGAAGATTTAATACAGTGCGATGCTAATAATATAGACTACATAATCTTTAATAGAAAAAACGAGTGGAATCATGTAAAACCTTTAAAAGGTAGGCCGTATATTTGGGAAAAGTTTGACTGCCTTACTCTTGTCTCTGACTATTATAAAATGCACTATGATATGACAGTTACTTGGTCCGATAGGGATTCAGACTGGTACAACAAAGGTTTAGATTATTTTGCAGAAGTAGATAGATTTGGCTTTAAAGAAGTTCAAGATTTATCAATAGGAAATGCACTTCTTTTTAAGGTGCGTTCATCGGTAGAAAATCATTGTGCGATTTACTTGGGAAATGGTAAAATATTACACCACTCCTACAATCGCCTTTCAATAGTAGAAGGATTATACCCGTTATGGGCAAAGTTTTTAACAAGAGTATTAAAACATGAAAGTTTACTTAGTAGGTGAAGTTGGAGAAAAATTCGGTGCAGAATGGGATATGAATGCTCCTCGAATACGAGACGTATTTAATCTTATTGCGTGTCAAAGACCGGGATTTAAACAGTATATAAGAGACTTAGCTCAAAAAGGAGTAAGTTTTACCATTCAGCAGGGCTCCGATTTTTTAGAAGAAAAAGAGCTGGAGTTTAACCTTTCTAGTTCTGATACTATAATAACCCTTGTTCCGGCGGGCGCAAAAGGCATAGGAAAAATTATAGTAGGAGCTGTTATTCTTGCAACAGTTGGGTGGGCTGTTGCCGCCGCCACCGGTGGAACTGCTGCTGGTGGTTTGGTAGGATTTTTAACGAATGGGGCAGGAGCTGCGACAACTTTAAGCATGCCTGGCATGATTGTAATGAGTTTAGGTATTAATTTAGTACTAGGTGGAATTCAAGAAATGCTAATGCCAGAACCTAAAACCGATAGAGCAGAGCAAGATAGTTATTTATTTTCAGGAGGAGTCAACTCCGTAAGAGAGGGTCAAGTAGTTCCTGTAGCTTACGGAGAGCTAAGAGTAGCTGGAAGACCTATTTCAGTAAGTTATATATCGGGAAAACCTACTACTTTAGGGTGGGACTATGTAAGCGCTAAAAATAAATCCTGGGTGACAAATTATATGGAAGCAGTAGGAAAAATTTATGCTTAAGTTGTTTTGGAGTAATTAATAATGTCAAATATATTTGAACAAATTCAGCAGACGATACGACAGGCTCAACAGGCGCAAACCGGAGATACAAATAGTATCAATGAGTCTAGCGTTTCTGTAGACTCTTCTAGTTCTAACCTAACTAAAGAACAATATGCAATAGTATACGATTTAATTTCAGAAGGAGAAATAGAAGGTCTAGTACAGGGCCCAGCTAGTGTATTTTTGAACGATGTTCCTTTGATGGATGAGGAAAGTTATCAAGAAAAAGGAGCTCAAGGAGGAGATGATGACCTACTTACAGGAACTGTGTCGCAAGCAGGTACTAGCTTATCCATTACTGGAAATTTAAAAACAAATGACCAGGCACTAGGAAGACGAGTAATAATAGAGGGGGCAGGAAAAACTGCATCAGGAATTACTTTTACAGGTTATGATAATAGTAAACGTCTTACTGCGAGTTCTGCTTTTTTTGAGGACGGTATGGTTATGACAAATGATCCTATAACTCAAACACAAAAAGGAACACAAGTTCAAATAGAGATGGAAAATGGAGAGATTTTTACCTCTCTTATAGCAGCTCGTGGGAGTGATACTGCAGCAACTCTTAATTCACCTCTTCCTGTAGGTGGAACTTACTCTGCTACAATAAATTTAGTTACATCTACTAGCGCTCCAATTACGTCTAACACTATAACACTGTCGGATGCGGCAGTAACTGCTGTTACTAACGCTCCTGTTGTGATAGGCTCCGGAATAACTTTAGACTCCAACTTTTTAGCTTCGACCGTAAATGAAGACAGCTGGAACTTTAAGGGCTCTTCTGCAAATTTTATGACAGGAACCACTACTCAGGACTATCTAAGTACTCCTTCTGAGTCTTCTTCTGCGTCCTATTTGTACTCTCTTGAACAAGTTTTAAATAAAACTAATGATTTCGCAGGAGGTACCCAAAGCCCCGTAATTATAACCCCTACCAATTTTCAAGGGGCGAACGCAGAAGATATTGATAAATTTAAGTTATTTTTTTCGGGACCCTCTCTAGTTTCCATCAGCGGAAACACTGGTAGAGAATATACTCAAACAATTGAAATTCGAATACAATTTCAGTACGAAAAACCGGGATCCACTCTCAGCGATTGGATTACTGTTATAGGTAGAGAGAGTCCAACTTCAGAAAACCACCCCGTATCTTCTGGCTCTATTAGAGGTATGACAAAAAAACCTTATGTAAAAGAATTTAGATTTAATGTAGAACAGTTTCAGCCCTTCGTTGACTGGAAAATAAGAGTTTCTAGAGCAGGCAGAGATAGTGGGGAAGTAGAGCATTATAACCAACAAAGGGACCTTACGCTAAAAGCAGTAGAGGCACAGGTGCTAGAAAAATTAAATTATAGAGGATCAGCATATGCAGCCGTCACATATAGCGCTAAAGATTTTAGAAGCCCCCCAAATAGAACTTATTTAATAAGGGGCAAAAAAATACTTGTGCCCACAAACTATATAACTCGAGAAGAAAATGACGGTCTTCGTTCTTTATACAAGAGAAACGTTACAAACGGCACTACAGAGTCTTCTGAACAAACTTGGGATGGCAACTTTAGAGGAGACTTAGAGACTGCAACGGTTGCTGTAAACAAGAAAAAAGTTTATTGTAATAATCCTGCCTGGGTATTTTATGATATTCTTACCAACCCTATATATGGGCTAGGGGATTTTATTGATAAAGATGTTATAGATAAGTACTCTCTTTATCAGATTGCACAGTATTGCGATGAGCTTGTACCTGACGGAGAGGGGGGTCAAGAGCCACGCTTTACGTGTAACGTTTACTTTAGCTCAGGAGAAGAAGCGTATAAAGTTTTAAAAGACTTAGCAACTGTGTTTAGAGGTATTATGTATTGGATAAATGGACAAGTAGTAGCTGTTCAAGATTCTCCAAAAGAAAGCGTATTTACTTTTACTCAAGGAAATGTTGTAAACGGTCTTTTTAATTATGAGGGTCAGTCTGATAGAGTATCGTTAAACAGAGTCAATGTCTCTTATAGCGAACCAGACAAATCTTATAGCAAAGAAGTTGTTACCGTCGACAACTTAGATAATATTGTAGAAAAAAATAGAGTTTTAACCCAAGATATTGTAGCTTTCGGATGTACAAGCCGGGGCCAAGCAATAAGAGCAGGTAAGTGGTATTTAGAAACAAATGCTAGAGAAAACGAAATAATAAAGTTTGAAACAGGGTCAAACGGGTCTTTTATAGTTCCTGGTGATATAATAAGCGTTCAAGATCAAGAAAAAGATCTTATTCAGTTTAGTGGCCGCGTATCAAATACTGGTACTAGAGACACGGACACCGTACCTTTAGATAGAGATATTACTCTTCAAACGGGAAGCAGCTATGTACTACATGTATATTTTGCCGGGGGTGCAGCATACTTAAATCAACCGTCAGCAACTATTGACACCATTGCATATACTCAAGGGCAGTTAGTAACCGGAATAACTAGTCAAGAAAGCGCAGCAGATAAATTAGATGATTCAGGAAATAGAGTAGCTATATACTGGTCTGAGCACGGGCATATTCAATCAAAATCAATTTCAACGGCTCCAAACAACACCCCTACTTCAAGTATTGAGGTATCCCCCGCATTTACTTCAATTCCTGAGCCAGACTCTGTCTGGGCAATAACTACAGATGGGGGCGCTGCCACAGAAAGCTCAGAGACTATAAACTATAAGCAGTATAGAGTTTTGTCTATAGAGGAATCTGATAATGAAGAATATAGCATAATAGGTGCTCTGTATGACACGGCTAAGTTTTCTCTAGTAGACTATGGGTACCCCTCTAAAAACAATATAAACGTTGGAGATCCCAATGTTTTTGATACTAATATTCCCGCGCCCTCCCAACTAGGGCTTAGGTACGCTTTGGTGGATAATACAGATACAGATTCTGGAGAAGAGGATGAAAATACTCCCTTGTCTTCTGTTGCGGTGGGGTCATGGGTATTTCCAGAAAAGAAAGCTCCTACAGAACAAATCTTAGGTACAACCACAATTGGTCAGTCTTTAAAGAAATACTCTAAGCCTACAGACTTGCAAGTTGTAGACACGACCGACTTTTATGCAACTGGAGGAGTGGCAGCTATACGAAGCTCAGAGCAAAAACTAGAGTATATTAGTTATACGGGCAAAGCGACAAGCCCTGTAAGACTGACAGGAATTAGACGAGCGTATTATGGAACTCCTTCTTGTTTTTGGGACTCCGGAGCTACTATAGAAAGCAGAGAAAGCATTACAACTACTTATAATAGGCTAAGAAACTTTGAAGTGAAGCTAGAAGGAGAAGGAATTTCACCAATATTTAATGTCATTGACGGAAACATAACCACATATAGATTTAAGGGGCTTCCTCCCGGCACTTATGTTTTTTCTGTAAGAGCCACTAATTCTTCAGGGCTTTCTGGCCCTTGGGCACAACAAAAAATTAACTTACTGAAAGAAAAGACTTTGAGTAAGTTTGTGCAAGATAGAGTTTCTACTTTTGGTCTTTCTAATAAGCCTTTTGTTTTATCTTCTAGCGCTGTAGCTATAGAAAGCGGTCTTTTAATACAAAATCCCAGTAAAGAAGCTATTGCTATTACTCAGACGGGTTCTGTAAGCTTTTCTGGCATGATACCAAATACTACTGCTTATTTATACTATGACCACTCTGCTTCTGAGCTAAAAGCAGTAGAAGTACAGAAAGATACTACTTGGTATCTTTCCGATGCCCAAGCAGCCCTTGGAGGAAATGGAGTAAAAGGAAGTTTTAGCTGGTTTAGTCCACTAGGAGATACTAATAAGGGGCTTACAAGAGCTTCAGGAAATGCTCAAATATTGCTTGGAAGCAATAAGGTCGAGGGTAAGAACGTAACCTCTTTTACTACAGACTATTCTGTAGGAGACCTTATAAAATTTTCTACGGTAAATACTCCAGGAACCTTTACCGACGATGCCTGGTACTCAAGAATAGAGTCTATAGAGAGCGATACTGTAATGTATACTGAAACTGTTAGCACAAAAGACTTTGACACTCCGTATAGCAACCAACATTTTTTTAAGCAAACTTTAGCCCCTAAATCCTCTGAAGATTTACTTTTAGCAAAAATAGTAAAAAATGGGGTAGGAGCAGAGTCCCTAGAAACATTGGTTGCTATTGCTGCAAATGAAACTATTACCAATTCAAGCATTAATTATAGTACAGATGGATCAGGAAATCTTCCAGTAGACTCAGGCGGTACAGGATTCACAGACCAGGATGATTTTAGTAATGAAGCTACCGATATACAAGGTACAGGCATAGGTACAGACTATACAACTACTGTACAAGGCAGAAAAATTTCTGTTAATAATAGTAGCGGAAATTTTTGGGGGGGAGGTTGGTACTCAAAGCAAGGCTCTTCTGAAGCTTTAAAACTATCATTTAAGCCTGACCAAATTAATAAAGGTTTCGTTGTTGGCATCAACGATAGCCCCGCGACAAGTGGCTCCTATAGTGATATAAATTATGGATTTTATATGGCGGCAGCGGTGCCAGCGACCCCTACGACTGGAGCTTTAAGATATGCTAAAAGTTCGGGAACCTTTATCGACTTTAGTCCCGCCCAAACCTATACAGCAGAAGATACACTAGATTTAATATGGGATGGCTCTACGATAAGCTTCTTGAAAAACGGGGACCTGCTACTAAAAGAATCTTATAAGCCTACTGCTACTCAGTTTGTAGATATTTCTTGGGGAAGCGGAGGAGAATACTCTATAAGTAATGTAGAGATTACTCCCTTTGTATCGGTAGGAAGTGTAATATCAACAGGAGGCAGTCAGACAGTAGCGTTTAACAAAAACTCAGACGGTATAGCTGCTCCTAGAAGAAGCTCTGCTTACCAATATGCTTATTCTTCTACTCGAACATATTCAGCGGGTTTGGGAAATGACAGCCTTGACATAAATGGAGATACGTATCTTGAAAATACTGTAGAGTTTTTTGAAGGCTCTACAAAAATTGCTTCCTTTGATTTTCTTCACATAGTAGACTATGGCCTGTCGGCCAGTACTGCTTACGAAACTGATAAAGTTCGTTCTTTTTGGAAAGGGTTTACAGGAACAGGAACTACTGCTGCAGATTTTACAGTAAGTATTGGAAGTGATAATAATAGAGTCGTGTGGGATAGTAGTACTACAGGTGTTTATGACTTATTTAGCGCCAATAATTATGGGGGTGACGCAGTCTCTTATAATATTATTGTTACTCATACGGAAAGCGGAATTGAAAATATAACAAAAATTACTTACATTACTGTAGGTGGAACAACGGTGGCAATAAAATGAAAATATTTAAACAATCGGGAGAGTATCTTCGTCCTGCAACACTAGATGATGCAACTTTTATGTTTGAGTGTCTTAGCGATTGGCCTAACGGTCGTTGGTCTTACTCAATGGTAGAGGGGTATATTAAAACTTCTTATAGCAACTCTTACGGACATTCGTACGGTCCTAGAGATTCTATTTTTAAACAAGTATTTGTACTTTGTACAGCAGCTCATGAGTGTGTAGGAATTGGCTCGTTTTCTTTTTATACAAGAGAAAATCAAGAGCACGACGGATTAGATATTCATTATCTTGCTGTTCATCCACAAAAGCGGGGTCAAGGATACTACACAATATTTGAAGGAATTTTAGGTTGGTTTATAAATCAGTATTTACAACTTCCAACCACATCGTTTTCCGTAGTTGATACGGCTCCTGCCATAGCTCATGTAGCACAAAGAAATAAAGCAGAAACTCTTGGAACAGAAGAGCTTGAAGGCTTAAGACCAAAAACTTTACACAAACACAATTTTGAGGATTATCAAAACTCTTCCTTTGATACAGAGGAAAAGAAAGCGCAATATTACATTGAGCTATAAAAAAATAATTCTTGACTTCCAACGTGTCCCTTGATATAATTTATAAAATTTACAAAAGATACTCCGCAATTATGACGGAGTACTTCAGGAGAAATACCCATGGCTGATCCATTTCAAAGTCCTAGCACTATTAATACTAGTGGTCTTATTTTAGACATGCAACCCGTAGTTCCTCATGACTCTACAAGTAACGTAGGTGTTGATGCCGATGACTTAGCTGTAGGTCTATATATCACTGTAGGCGGCGCTGTTTCTTTTTTACCGAGAAACGGATCAACTGTTCGTACCGTAACAGTACCAGATAATTTTTACTTAATTTGCTCCGTTAGACAAGTAAGAGCTACTGGCACTTCGGCCACAGGCATTCACGCTTTACTAGTATAATATGTTCGGTTTAGGTACGACACCTCCCAGAATTGCTACGGTATTACGAGATGCTGTAGGAAGTTTTCTATCTACATATAGAACTAATAACGTTACTCCTGAGCTTGTTGCCGATTTTAATGGCAGTCTCAATAAAGGTGTAGAGGGGTATGCCGCTGGCAAAGATGTAGATACCTTTGCAGAACTGATCACACACAGCCGTGCTGGCAATGCGACAATGACCGATGGTTATGGGCCTGAACTGGTTACGAATGGTGGCTTTACGTCAGATTCGGACTGGACTAAAAATACAGGGGTCACTATAAGCGGCGGACAGGCACACTTTGCAGTGTCAACATTTTACAATATGTTAAGTCAAACTGCTGTTATTCCCGTGGTTGGAAAGACGTATGAGATAGTTTATGAGGTAACCTCTGTAACAGACCAAAATATACGTTTTGTATTTGGTGGACTAACTGGACAAGCAAGGCCAACTGTCGGCACATTTTCGCAAACTATAACCGCAGTAACTACTAGTTCTCTTATGTTTATAGGTACGGGATTGGGTTTTACTGGCTCTATCGACAACGTCTCAGTCCGCGAAGTTCCAGCAATCAAGTGGGCACCGCATAATCTGCTGACGTATTCTGAGGATTTGAGCAATGCGGCTTGGACTAAGTTTAATATTTCTGTTTCAACTTCTACGGGAGTTGCTCCAGACGGAAACAATACTGCCAATAAAATAACAGAGACAAACACAAACGGTATTCATGGATTTCGTTCTAACGCTATACCAGAAACAATTAACAGTTTTAGTGTTTTTGCGAAAGAAGCTGAGCGAAGATACTGCGTCATTACACTTGGCGGCAATAACACACCGATTCACGGAGGTGGTATTACAGTTGACTTGCGTGACGGCTCTGTCTTGTCTTCTGTTGGTACTGAGCTTC
>Ga0222715_10001884_pt1 | contig 19624 bp, 23 predicted proteins | sample C33_9DmetaG_FD_165056 | JGI IMG/M metagenome (GOLD analysis project Ga0222715, IMG submission 165056) | Estuarine water microbial communities from San Francisco Bay, California, United States - C33_9D | ecosystem: Environmental > Aquatic > Marine > Unclassified | place: USA: California... | reverse complement strand
GGTAATTCGAACCACGAATCATTTCTAGCGATAGAGCTATTATAGGGGGGTTATAATAATATGTCGTCTATGTCGGAAGTTGCGCAACATTTGAACACTAGCCAGCCTGCATTAGCAAAGCTGATTGATGATGGCGTGATAGATAAACAACCGCGCGGAAAATATGACATTGATGAAGTGCGTTCTCAATATATAAAGCACTTTCGCGCAATCGCATCAGGTCGGGCTGCATCTGGTGATTTGGATTTGGGCGCTGAACGGGCGAGATTAGCTAAGGAGCAAGCTGACGCAAAGGAAATGGAAAACGCGATTGAGCGTGGTGACTTGGTATATATCGAGAAAGTGGCGAAAGAGTTCGAAACGCAACTACTTAAAGCGAAGACGAAACTCTTAGCGATGCCCTCAAAGATAGCGGCAGAAGTCCACGCAAGCGCCAACGTGAAAGAAGCTAAAGAACTGATTGAACTTAATATGCAGGATGCACTGAGTGAGCTGGTCGGATACGGTAGATAAACAACAGACTGAAAAGTTGCGCAGGCGGCTTGCTGAGGTTATGGCAGATGCCTTAGCTCCGCCTCCGAAACTGACTGTTTCTGAATGGTCTGACACTTATAGGCAGTTATCGTCGGAAAGCTCCGCTGAAGCTGGTCGGTGGTCAACTAGCCGTGCTGAATATCAAAGGGGCATGATGGATGCTGTAAGTGATCCCGATATTGAAACAGTTGTATTGATGACCGCTGCACAGATTGGCAAGACTGAGTTAATCAACAATGTTGTTGGCTTTCATATACATCAAGACCCTGCCCCAATGTTAGTTGTGCAACCGACGTTAGAAATGGCACAAACCTGGTCAAAGGATAGGCTTGCGCCAGCTATACGCGATACCCCTGCACTATCAGATAAAATAAAAGACCCTAGATCAAGAGATAGCGGAAATACAACTTTGCATAAGGTATTTGCTGGCGGTCACGTTACCGCTTGTGGTGCAAACTCACCTTCCAGCTTGGCCTCGCGTCCGTGTCGGTTGATACTTTGCGATGAGGTTGACCGATACCCAATTTCAGCGGGGACGGAGGGTGATCCAGTAAGTTTGGCTAAAAAGCGTAGCGCAACATTCTGGAACCGAAAGATTATCTTAGTTTCGACTCCGACTGAAAAGAACGCAAGTCGGATTGAGGCGGCTTATGGCGATAGTGACCAGCGCAAGTATTTTGTGAAGTGCAAGGATTGTGGTGAGCATCAGCACTTGAAATGGGCGCAGGTTCATTGGCAAGACAAAAACCCAAACACGGCAGAATATGCGTGTGAGCATTGCGGGTCACTTTGGAGCGATGCGGATCGTTGGAGAGCAATCCGCGCAGGTGAGTGGCGCAAAACCGCAGAAGGCGACGGCAAGACGGCTGGGTTCCATTTGTCTGGCTTATATTCACCCTGGACGCCATTGGCGGATATTGCGCGGGACTTTTTGCAGGCTAAAAGTGATCCAATGCGATTGCGGACGTGGATAAACACGACTTTGGGCGAAACATTTGAAGAGCAAGGTGAAGGTATTGACGAATATGATTTGATTTCACGTCGATCTGATTGGGGCGATGGTTTGCCTGATGATGTTTTGCTGATTACTTGCGGCGTAGACATACAGGATGATCGTGTCGCTTATGAGCTTGTTGGCTGGACGCGAACTGAGGCTAGTTATTCTCTGGAATATCGTGAAATATACGGCGACCCGTCAACGGCACAGCTTTGGATGGACCTTGATGAAGCGTTAAGTCAGACCTTTACGCACGCAGAGCGCGGTGAGATGGCTATCCGCGCGACTTGCATTGATAGTGGTGGCCATTTTACTCAGGCAGTGTATAATTACGTCAAGAACCGTTCTGGAAAGCGCGTATTTGCTATCAAAGGTATTGGTGGCGAAGGTAAGCCGATAATAGGAAGGCCATCAAAGAACAACATAGGTAAAATCAATCTTTTTCCAGTAGGTACAGACACGGCCAAGGAATTAGTGTATGCGCGTCTAAAGGTGAACGATGAAATGGATGGTTATTGCCACTTTCCAAGCGATAGATCAGAGGAATATTTCCGAATGCTGACGGCGGAAAAGAAGGTCGTTCGATACTTTAAGGGCCGTCCTAGACGGGAATGGGTGAAGATCAGAACGCGCAACGAAGCACTCGATTGTCGGGTATATGCGACCGCCGCTCTAGCCCTTTTAAACATTAATATGGAAGCGATTGCTAAAAAGGCACAAAATAGTGTACAATCGTCACAACCAAAGCATTTGCGGCGTCCGTCTGTTCCACGTCGCAGTTCGTTTGTTCATGGGTATAGGTAAGATATGGCGAATTTATTCAATGCAGCAAACGCACCAGAGGGTGAACCGACTGAAATAGTAGTTGGTGACTTTATCCAGTGGAAGAAATCTAAGATTGTTCAAGATTATCCAACCGCAACACATTCTGCTGAATATGTGGCGCGAATAACTGGCGGCGGTTCTAGCGAGATAAAATTACCCGCAACGGAAGCAACGGGATATTATTTATTCACTGCCGATAGCACTACGTCATCTGATTTTGCTGTTGGTCGGTATCATTGGCAACTTGAGATTACTGAAACGTCATCTGGAAATAGGTTGGTCATTGAGCGTGGTGAATTTGAGGCCATAGCAGATTTAGACGTTAATCAATCTGACCCCAGAATACATTCTGAGATTATGTTAGCCAAGATTGAAACAATCCTTGAGGGTAAGGCCGATAGTGATGTTGGTTCTTATTCTATCGCTGGCAGATCATTAACTAAAATGTCGTTTGATGAACTTATGATTGCGCGGGATAGGTATAAGCGAGAAGTTTTACAGCACCAGCGTGAAGAGTTGATTAAGCGTGGCAAAGCAAGCGCAAACACGGTAAAAGTTAGGTTTAGCTGATGGGTATTATGGACATATTTAGACGCGCTAATAAGGCCAAACCGTCAAAGCGTAACTATGCTGCCGCCTCAAAGGGTAGATTATTCGCTGATTTTAACGGTTCAAATCGAAGTGCAGATAGTGAAATTCGCTGGGCTTTGCGCGATATTCGCAATCGCAGCAGAGATTTAGAGCGAAATAACGAGTATTTCCGTCGCTATCTTCAGCTTTTGCGTGTCAATGTAGTGGGTGAAAACGGCTTTAATGTCCAAGTCAGAGGCCGAAACCCTGATAATAGCTTAGATAGAGCTGGAAACAACATGATTGAGTCCGCTTGGCGTGAGTTTGCGCGTATGGGCGGTGCAACAGTCGATGGCAAAATGTCATTAATAGATTTATGCAACCATGTTATCACTGGTGTGGCACGCGATGGCGAAGTCTTCCTTCAGATCGTAAAAGGCAACTATTTGCGCCACGGGATCGCTCTACAGGTTATTGAGCCTGATAGGGTGGATGAGGAAAAGAACGAATTATCACCATCTGGCAATTCAATCCGCATGGGTGTTGAATTAGACAAGCAAACAAGACGGCCAGTGTCTTATCATGTGCTGACTTACCATAAAGGCGACTATGATTACATGCTTCCAGCTAATGAGCGGAAATATGAAGTTATACCAGCGTCAGAAATGATGCACATCTATAAGCCAGATCGTGCTGGTCAAACGCGCGGTGTTCCTTGGTCTTCAGCGGCTATCACATCCTTGAAGATGTTGCATGGTTATCGCGAGGCTGAACTTATTGCTGCGCGGACGGGCGCGGCTAAGATGGGTTTCTTTACGTCGCCCGCTGGTGATGGCTTTACGGCAGACGGCTTTGACGATGCCGATAATACAGTTCCGATCTATGATGCGGAAGCGGGTTCATTCCACCAGCTACCCGCTGGCGTTGACTTCAAGGCATTTGACCCCACCCACCCGACAAGTGCCTTTGCTGACTTTGAGAAGTCAATTCTTCGCGGGATAGCTGGTGGTTTGGGCGTTAGCTACACATCATTGGCCAACGACCTACAAGGCACAAGCTATTCGTCAATTAGGCAAGGTGCATTAGAGGAACGTGACTTTTATAAGACTTTGCATCGCTTTATGATCGACCACTTCCTTGATCCATTATATCGGATGTGGCTGGATCATACGATGCAATTTGGATTTATCCCTATAAGTGGTGACGCTAAGGTTGCAAAGTTTACGCAAGACGTTAACTGGCGTGGCCGTGGTTTCCAGTGGGTTGACCCGCTCAAGGAAATGAACGCTGCGGTCGTAGGGTTGCAGAACGGTATTATTAGCCACTCCGACATTGCTGCGAATTACGGTCGTGATGCTGAAGATACGTTTGCGCAAATCCAACGTGACCAGGAAACAGCGGATCAATTTGGCCTTAGCATGGCTTACCAGCCATTTGGTAATAAGTTGCCAGTTTTAGCGGAGGGTGAAGATGTCTCACAAACCGACTGATGGGATGAAGACTGAAGCGCAGCGTGGCCTTGATTGGCGACGTGAATTTGGTCGTGGTGGAACTGAAGTGGGTATTGCTAGAGCGCGTGACATATCTGGTGGCAAGAATTTGTCAGATGATACGGTAAAGCGTATGTATTCTTTTTTTAGTCGCCATGAGGTTGATAAGAAAGCTGAAGGTTTCAGCCAAGGTGAGGATGGATACCCGTCCAACGGGCGTATAGCTTGGGCGTTATGGGGTGGTGATGCAGGGTTTTCATGGAGCCGTCGAATATCTGAAAATCTGAAGAAAGAGGAACGCACTATGCAAGATGCACATAAATCTGATATAATGCCCCAAGATATTGAGGATGAAACAATGACTGATGAAGTTCGTGCAGAACCTGATGGTCTAAAAGTTGGCGATTTTGTTAGCTGGGGCAGTTCAGGCGGTGAGGCGTATGGAAAGATTGACCGTATAGAGCGTGACGGTTCAATAAGCGTGCCAGATAGTGACTTTACCGTAAATGGTGATGCGGATGACCCAGCGGCTCTGATTGAAGTGTACCGCGAAGGTGAGGATGGCTATGAAGCCTCTGGTCGGATGGTCGGGCATCGGTTTTCTACGTTGACCAAAACGGCGGAGCGTGGTTACAAAGACAAAGAGCGTCATATTGTAAACATTGAAGAAACCGAAAGCACAATTGTCATAACTTACGCAAAAGATGATGAGGAAACGACTGAAGAGCGTTTTGAGCGTGAAGAGATGAAGACACGCAACATGATCTTTGACAATAAGGTTGTTGATGAAGAGATGCGCACAGTTCGAATTGCTGTATCAAGTGAAGAGCCAGTTGAGCGCAGCTTTGGAAATGAAGTATTAGATCACAATGAGCGGAGCATTGACCTTAGCTTTGCTCGTTCAGGTACGATGCCCTTGTTGCTGGATCACGATCCGCGCCAGCAAATTGGTGTTGTGGAGGATGTTAACCTTGATGGCTCGGCGCGTAGATTACGCGCGACGGTTCGTTTCGGAAGGAATGGGCTTGCCAAAGAGGTTTTCGATGATGTTGTTGATGGTATCAGAAGCAACATTTCCGTTGGCTATCATGTCAACTCAATGGTCGAGGAAGGCGCGAATAGCTATCGCGTTGATAATTGGCTACCTATGGAAGTTTCGGTTGTATCCATCCCCGCTGACAGGACAGTCGGCGTCGGACGTTCCGCAATAGAAGCGCCACCCGCAAAACCCAAAACTGAAACTCGTAATGAGGTAAAGACTATGACAGATGAAGTCAAAGTTGATGTAGAGGCGGTACGCGCAGACGCAGCACGTTCCGCAGCTAAAGACACTGCTGAAATGTATCGCTTGGCAGCAAAGCACAGCAAGCGCGACATGGCAGATAAAGCCGTTGCAGAAGGCCGCACACTTGCGGAGTTCCGTGGCGAACTTTTGGAAGCAATTGGAAACCAGCCACTTGATACGCAAGAGATTGGCCTTACAAAAAGCGAAGTCCGTGATTTCTCTTTGATGAAGGCAATTCGTGCGATGGCAAACCCAACTGACCGCAACGCCCAGCGCGATGCAGAGTTTGAGTTTGAAGCATCACGCGATGCAGCACAGCGTGCAGGCATTGACCCACAAGGTCTATATTTGCCACACGACGTTTTGCGCTCTTGGAACCAACGTGATCTAAACACATCTGATGACAGCGCGATGGTTGCAGAAGCCTATCGTGGCGGTGATTTCATTGATGTACTTCGCAATGCGTCTTCAGTGATGCAAGCTGGTGCAACAATGTTGACAGGTCTTTCTGGCGACGTAAAAATCCCGAAAAAGACTGCCGCATCATCTGGTGCATGGATTGCAACTGAAGGTGGCGCGTCCACTGAAAGTGAACCAACATTTGGTCAGGTAACAATGTCACCTAAGACTGTTGGCGCATTTACAGACATCACTCGTTTGATGATGATGCAGTCAAGCCTAGACATCGAAAACCTGGTGCGTAATGACCTTTCAACAGGCATCGCATTGGCTATCGACAACGGTGCTTTGCAAGGTTCAGGTTCCTCTGGTCAGCCAACAGGCATCAAGAACACATCAGGCATCAATGCTCCAACTGATTTCGCCGCAGCTAACCCAACTTTTGCAGAAGTTGTTGCGATGGAAACAGCGGTTGCAGAAGATAATGCTTTGATGGGCAACTTGGCTTACATTCTGCCAGCCGGGATGCTGGGCGCTTTGAAAACAACTGCAAAAGACTCCGGCTCTGGTTTGTTTGTTGCAGATGGCAACCAGCTTAACGGTTACAATGCAATCGTATCAAACCAAGTTACCGCTGGTGACTTGTACTTTGGCAACTTTGCTGACTTGTTGATTGGTATGTATGGCGGATTGGACATCACAGTTGATCCATATACAGCGTCAACATCAGGCACAGTTCGCATTGTTGCATTGCAAACTGTTGACGTAGCAGTACGTCACGCGGTGAGCTTCGCAGTCAACAACGACGGCGCATAATGCTTACTTGGGGCGGCTCAAATGCCGCCCCCTCTAACGGGGGGTCAAAAATGAAATATATTATCTTAAAATCTTGCGTTGCATCAGGCGCATCACGAAAAGCTGGTGAAATTATAGAATTATCTGCGGATGAGGCAGCTTCATTGACTTCATACGGTCGTATCGCCCCCGCACCAGAACCTAAGCCGACTGCTGCACCAAAAGATCGTGCGGCAGCGCCTAAATCAACACGGTCTAAGAAATGAAGATAACTTTGCTTAAACTTGCGCGATGGGGCGACATTACAGCGGGTCAGGGGACCGTACATGAGGTGCATGACGCTATAGCCACAAAACTTATTGCGCGTGGTTATGCTGAAGAATATGACGAGACTGAAGATCAACTACAAGAAACTGATGAAAGTGAATAATGGCTATTCCATTCGCTGATGACCTAAATGCTATATTGGACGTAGATGAATTTGCGTCTAGCGTATCTTATCGGCGCAAACTTGGCTTGGGCGACACTTCTATCACGGGTATATTTGACAACGAAACTGTGCCAGTTGATGCTGGCGGCATTGCGGCAGTACATCAAGAGCAACCGCGCTTTACTTGTCGGACGGCGGATGTTCCGTACATTGCTGAAGATGATGTTATTATTGTAAGTGGCGTCGAATATAGAGTTGTGGCTTGGTTGCACGATGGAACGGGCGTAACAACATTGCAGTTGGAAAAACAATAGATGGCACACGTTCGCAAGCAAATCAGGGACCGAGTGGCCGAGAAACTAAAGTCTGACGTGAGCTTAGTTAAACGTCGTGTGTTTACTACGCGAGTTCATCCACTGAATGACACAAATTTGCCTGCAATCAGCGTCTATACTGGCTCTGAAGCCAGTGAGCGCATGAATGCAGGCGTGACTGACATTATCCGCGAACTTACGCTAGACATTGACATTTATGTCCGCGAAACAAGTAAGTTTGATGATGATGTGGACGCGATAGCCGTTCAAGTTGAGGAAGCATTAGCCGGAGATTTTACCATCAATGGTCTTGCTAAGTTTAGCGTTTTGACATCAACTGAAATACAATTTGACGGTGAGGCTGACCAAATACTTGGTATAGCCAAGCTGACTTATTCAATACGATATGTTACAGCTATCAGTGACGTAGAATTAGCCAAGTAGGAGTCTTGAAATGGCGACACATACAGGAAGTGAAGGAACCGTCAAAGTTGGAACGGCTGGTTCAGACACTGTAATTGCAGAAATCCGCACCTTCAGCATTGAAGAAACAGCGGATACACTTGAAACGACGGCTATGGGCGACACATCACGCACATACTCGCCTTCACTCAAAAACTTTACGGGTTCCGTTGATGTTTTCTGGGATGAAACAGACACAAGCGGTCAAGGTGCTTTGACGGTTGGTTCTGAGGTCACGCTTAACTTCTACCCAGAAGGTGCAACATCTGGTGACACATACTATGGCGGTTCTGCCATTGTCACTGGGCGCACAATCAATTCATCATTTGATGGCTTGGTGGAAGCGTCGTTGAGCATCCAAGGGTCGGGCGCTCTAACGGAAACGACGGTGAGCTAATATGTCATTAGCGAAACGTATTGCAGCAAAACGGGCGGAAGAGCAACGGGGTTTTCTGGATGTGGAAGAATGGGGCGAGGGAGATCAGCCACTTCGCCTCTATTTCACAACAGTTTCGGCGCGTGACATGGAGCAAATCCAACGTAAACATAAGGATTTCATCAACAATCCTACAATGTCGGCTATGATTGATATGATTATTCGAAAGTGTGAAAGCGATGCTGGTGAATCATTGTTCACGCTTGAGGATAAGCCGATCTTGATGGGTGAGCCAATAAACTTAATTGCTAGGGTATTTGGCTCAATCCTTGAAAGTGTAACTGTTGAGGAACACGAAAAAAACTAAGATGCGACCCTTTTAGATATAATCTGATTTCGTTAGCTGAGTTGCTCGGAAAAACCATAGGTGAAATAGAGCAAATCAGCCTTTCAGAATATAACGAATGGGTCGCATATTTCAGGATCAAGTCGGAGCAAAAAGACAATGGCGACTGAGAAGCTAACTTTCCAAATGAACGCTGTTGGCAACGCTGTGCCTGAGATGAAAAAGGTTCAGACGCAACTCGGTTCGCTTAACCAGACCATGCAAAAATCAACTGCCAATATGAATAGGCAGGTCAAAGGGATGACCAACGTCGCCCGTGCCAATAAGGGCATGACCCGTGGTCTGGGCATGGCCTCCCTCCAGTTTCAGGATATGGCGGTTCAAGCCTCAATGGGTACGGATGCGCTGCGTATTATGACCATGCAGGGTCCGCAGCTTGCGTCGATATTTGGGCCTAAAGGTATGATCCTAGGTGCATTGATTGCGGTCGGTGGTGCATTGGCATTGATGGGCGATAGGTCTACAAAGCTATCTTTTGACTTTAAGCGGTTTGGATCAGATATGAAGGTCGCATTCCAGCCTTTAATTGATTTTGTCCGGCCAGCAATTGATCTAGTTAAAAAAGGTTTCGTCCTATTAAAGAACGGTGCGATGATTGCACTGAATGGTCTTGTTAACGGCATAAATACTTTTGCTGTAGTTCTTTCGAATATACCAGCAATGGTCAAAGAGGCATTTTCGAGGTCTGTAGACAGATTGAAGTTGTTCAAAGTTCAATTTGGTTTGTTTGTTAATGAAATTAGTTTGAGCTGGCTAAACTTCACAGGCGGAATGAAAGAGGGTTTTGCGGAAACCGTAGATAGCCTCGCGTCCCTAATGAACGATTTCATGGGAACAGATTTTGCAACAAATAATCTGCATGAGGCTATGAAGAGTTCAAACGCAGCTTTTAAAGACCTCAATCAAGAATTTGGCATACTTTTAGATCAAGAATCTGAATTGCGTGCAAAATTAGATAAGCCATTTGAGAGCTACAAGGCATTAAAAGATGATCTGAACGGCTTAGTTAAGGTTGATATTTTCTCATACTTTAAGCGCGTAAAGCGTGAGGGAGAGGATGCAGCGGATAAGGTAGGCGCAAAAATCACAACTGTAGCTGAAATGATGGGTGAAAAGTTTGGCGATGCGTTTATGTCATTGGTTGATGGTACAAAAAGCGCCAAATCAGCATTCCGGGCAATGGCTGGCGATATAATAAAAGAACTTTATCGCATATTTGTTGTTAAGCAAATCACAGGCTTTATTTCTAATGCAATCATGGGTGCGTTCCCTTCTTTCGGCGCTACACCTATGAAGGCTATAGGTGGGCCTGTGCAGCGTGGAAACCCTTATGTTGTGGGTGAGAGGGGGCCAGAGCTGTTTGTGCCTTCACGCAGCGGCTCTATCGTTTCTAATGACAATATGTCTGGCGGTGGCGGTGTAACGGTTGTGCAAAATATCAACGTATCAACGGGCGTGCAACAAACTGTGCGGACTGAAATCAAGTCACTGATGCCACAGATTGCCGAAAGCGCGAAAGCGGCGGTTGCAGACGCTAAACGGCGCGGTGGATCATATGGAAGGGCTTTTGCATAATGGCTATCACTTACCCCTTAGCATTGCCCTCTCATACTGGCATAGCAAATATAGAGCTTAGGGCAGTAAATGCGGTTGCATATAGTCAATCACCATTTACTTTCGCGGGTCAGGCCCATGCGTACAGCGGTGAAATGTGGCAAGCTGACATCACATTACCACCAATGAAGCGTGCGGATGCCGAGCAATGGATTGCCTTCCTCATTAGCTTGCGTGGGCAATATGGCACTTTTTACCTCGGTGACCCTACGGCAGCGGCTCCGCGCGGAACCGTAACAACTAATAATGATGTTAATTCTGCTACAGGTAGCGCGGGTGATCGTACAATATCTTGTACAATTACATCAGGCGAAACCTTACTTGCTGGCGATTACATACAGATCGGAACGACGGCCAATCGTACACTGCATAAGGTTCTGGTTGATGCTACTGGTACAGGATCGGCTCAAGATATAGAAATATGGCCAGCTTTAAGAGCATCTAAATCTAGTGCGGGTGTGAACATACTTAACACAACTGGCAAGTTTAGATTAGCAAGCAATCAACAGAATTGGTCAGTAAATGAAGCCAGCATTTACGGTTTAACATTTGGAGCGTTTGAGGCGATATGAGTAGAACAGTTCCTGGCGCATTACTTTCAGCACTTGATGGCGATGAGATTGAAGTCTTCTACGCGGTTGATTTGGACTTTGACACCGCCAATTTGCGCTTCTGGACGGGCTACGGCAATAAAACCATCAACGGCAACACCTACACAGGCACAGGAAACTTGCTTTCCATAGATGGCTTAGAAGAGGCATCAGACCTATCTGCCCGTGGCACTACGCTAACTTTGAACGGGCTAGATAGCACAATAATTTCCTATGCTTTGACTGAGGAATACCAGGGTCGATTAGTAACTATTTACTGGGGTGTTGGCACAGACACTGTTGAGGTGTTCAGCGGCTTTATGGATAAGATGACTATTCAGGATACTGCCGAAACTGCAACAATCAGTTTGACAGTAGAGAGCCGATTGATCGTCTTAGAGCGACCAAACGTGCGCAGATACACCCGCGAGAGTCATGCTGGTGTTAGAACGGCTAAGAGCTTAACGGGCGATGACACATTCTTTGATTGGGTCACAAAGCTACAAGACAAGCAAATCGTATGGGGCAGGGCAACTGAAAATGGTGAAGCCTGATTTAGACGCGCTTAACGATTACATTGACAGGATGCGCAATGTATCTTTTCAGTGGCATACGAATGATTGCTTTATGTTTACCAATAATGCTTACAAGGCCATGTATGGCGAAGGCTGGGCGGATGATTGGGTCGGAAAATACACCAAAGGTGGCATGTATTTGAAGCGTGATGACTTGCGCAAGGTTTTTAAATCTAAGACCCTTCAGGATGCTATTGATTGTAAGCTGACGCGCGTTGAGCACATTCCGCCAAAGGGTGCGCTAGTTACTTGTGATCGTGCTAGGCGATGGGTAATTGGTGAAGCACTTGGAATTGCGATAGGTACAAAGGCTATCTTTTTGAGCGAAAAAGGTTTAGTTTCGCAGCAAATAGACTTCATAACGGGCGCGTGGATTAAAGCATGAAATATAAGCTAGGTGACCTAACAGTTAAAGAATGGAATAGCTGGGATCGTGTTCCCCGTGATCCAATTACTGTTGGCAATGCCATTCTGGCTGCTGTTGGTGCGTCTACCGCATCATTGGCTGTAATTTATGTTGTGGGATATGTTGCCATCACCGCAGTGACATCCTGGGCGCTGCGTGCTTTATCACCAAAGCCCAGCTTTGGCGGCGCTGGATCACGCGGTTTATTAGTCAATACCCGTGACGCTACTGCACCGCAGCAAATTGTATATGGTGAGATGCGCAAGGGCGGCGTTGTTACGTTCATTGAAAGCACAGGTGCCACAAACCAATATTTACATCAAGTCATTGTTCTTGCTGGCCATGAGGTTAACAGCATAGGTGACATCTACGTTAATGATGAGGTCGTGACTTTAGATGCGGACGGGTTCGTTACTGATGCAAAGTGGAATAGCAAAATACGCATCAAAAAGCATACGGGTTCTGATAGCCAGAGCGCAGATAGTGATCTAGTAAGTGAAACATCTGTTACGTCTGATTTTAAGGGCCAGGGTGTTGCTTACATTTATGTGCGTATGGAATACGATCAGGACGTTTTTGCTGAAGGTGTGCCGCTGTTTACTGCAAAAGTGCAGGGCAAGAAGTTATATGACCCGCGCACTTCCACAACGGTTTATTCTGCCAATGCGGCCTTGTGTATTCGTGATTACCTTGTTTCTGCGTATGGCTTGGACAATTCTGGCGACACAAACGACGCATACTTTCAGGCCGCTGCGAATACATGCGATGAAGATGTAACTCTCTCGGGCAGTGGCACAGAGAACCGTTATGAAATCAACGGCGTTATAAGCCTAGATCAGACACCTTCCGACGTTCTAGGCGACATGATGACGGCTTGCGCTGGCACATTGTTCTGGGGTCAAGGTGAGTGGCACTTGAAGGTCGGAGAGTACACATCATCAATCAAGACATTTACGCTAGATGACTTGCGTGGCCCAATCACCTTAGACACTAAGCACAGCCGACGTGACAACTTTAACATTGTCAGAGGTACATTTAATGATGCAGATCAGGGCTTTATTCGTGCTGACTATCCTGAGATAAGATCATCGTCTTTTATTGCGGACGATAACGGTGTTGAAAGTGCGCTTGATTTAGCTTTGCCGCTGACCACATCTGCATCAATGGCTCAAAGATTGGCCAAGATGACTCTCTTCCGTGGTCGTGAGCAAATGACCCTTTCGGGTGACTTTGGGCTAGAGGCTTTTGAGGTTGAGTGCGGTGATATAATTGCGCTTACAATGGACCGATATGGTTTTTCGGCAAAGGAATTTGAGGTTGTCGGTTGGAAGTTTCGCAATGATGGTGATGCTGGTGACCTTCGCGTTGGCCTTACGTTGCGTGAAACATCATCCGCTGCATTCAATTGGTCGGCTGAAGAGAGCGACATTACAGGCAATGACAGCACGCTCACAGACCCAACTGCATCCCTAAATATAGCAAGCCTAACAACGGCAGGCGGCGGTCGAACAACAACAGATGGCACGTTTATCAACAGCGTTATCGTATCTTGGACCGCGCCAACAAATAAATTTATCACGCATTATGATGTTGAATGGAAGGCCGTCGCAGATAGTAATTATGCGGCGACAACTACAACCGAAACAAGTATTGAGCTGACGCCCCTGGTTGACGGTGTTCAATATATTATTCGGGTCAGAGCGGTGGCTGTAAACGGTCGGCGCGGCGATTTCGTTACGGCTACCTTTACGGGTGGTGGGGATGTAACAGCGCCAGCACTTCCAACAGCAATAAGCGCCACTGGCGGGTTCAAATACATTACAGTCGAGTGGACTAACCCAGCCGACAGCGATCTTAACTTTGTTGAGATATACGAGAACACAACGAACACAAGCACGGGTGCAACCAAAGTTGGCATTTCTGGCGGGGATAGCTTCACACGCACAAATCTGGGGCTTAATCTGACAAGATATTACTTCCTCAGATCAGTTGACTATTCCGGCAATACTTCATCCTTTACGTCGGGGGTATCTGGGACCACAACATATCTGGATGATCCAGACTTTGAGAATGGCGTGAGGCAGATATTTATTGATGCTGGTTTGGACATCATTGAGCCTGTTTCTTCTCTGCCTGCCTCTGGCGACTTTACAAATCAACAGGTATTCTTAACCACTGATAACAAGTTATATTATTGGGATAGTTCAGCTTGGCAAGTCGTTGTCTCTGATGCAGTTGTTGGAGCTGGAACTATAACCTCAACAGAAATTGCTGATAATGCCATATCTACGCCCAAGCTGGCGGCTAACGCGGTAACCGCCGCAAAAATCACATCTGGAACGATCACGGGAAATAAGATTAGTGCAAATACGATTACAGGCGGTTTGCTTGCTACATCGGGAATTATTACCAATTCAGCACAGGTTAATGATGCCGTAATAATTAATGCAAAGATACAGGACGCCGCAATTTCGACTGCTAAAATTGGCAGCAATATGGTGACTTTCCCTCAAATGGCAACTGGTTCTAACCGCACGGATGTTCCTAGAACTACCACCACCACAAGTACATATGCGTCATTGACAGTAAGTGCATCGGGAGCGCCTGCGCAAATAAGAGGCTATTTTACAGTTTCTTGGTTAAATTCTAGCAATTCCATAGATATGACGGGTTGGGGTTCTTTTGATGTTAATCTTAAAGTCAATGGATCGACTATAGCAGGTCTAACAGATGCGTCTGTTGCGGCTATTAGTTCCCCGACGATTATGTTGAGTGGTCAAACTACTGTAACAGGTTCCACAACTATTACATTAGAGATAGCCAACACAGGACTCGGTAATGCAACGAAAATCCGTTACATTTATCCTAGAGTTGAATACTTGGAGCTAAAGCGTTGATACATTATACAATATTTAATTCTGATAATATACGCACTGTGCTGCACACAACGCCAGAGGGTCTTCAGCTTAACTTACAATCAGGTGAAAGTTATGTGGAAGGTGAATTTTATGATGATAGATATTATGTAAAAAATGGCTCTCTTCATGAATTTCCAGCCAAACCAGACTATCCCGCAGACTTTGATAAAGCATCAGAGTCATGGGTTTGGGATGAAGCAATGTCTTGGGGGCAGCTTAGGCATCAAAGGGACTTGCTGTTGTCCGAGCTTGACCCAATTGTAAGCAATCCTCTAAGGTGGGCTGGCTTTGATGAAGCTAAACAGTCTGAATATACGACCTATCGTCAAGTCTTGTTAGACCTTCCAGAAAATACAACAGACCCCCGCAACCCAGTTTGGCCTAGTCAGCCAACATAAAATGAGATACAATGCGCTTGCATATGCTTAAACCTACGGAGTTCGTAATATGGCAACCTTTAACAAAGTAAACGATTTCGTTGTGAATGCGGTCCATAATATGGACCTGGAGAGTGACCAAGTTGTGGTCGCACTGTCAAACACAGCGCCAGCATCTGAGTCAACTAATCCCGCTACGGATGGGAATGGTATTCTCGCCAATGTAACCGAGGCGTCTTATACAAACTTGTCATCCCGCAATGTGACAACATCTTCCTCCACGCAAACTAGCGGAACTTACAAGCTGGTTTTAGCGGACATTACGTTAACATCTACAGGCGGCTCAACAGGCCCGTTTAGATATGTTTACATTTATAATGACACAGTGACCGCGCCTGCTGACGCTTTGATCGGTTATTATGACTATGGTTCATCTTTGACTCTCAATGATGGCGACAGCTTAACTGTTGATTTTAGTGCGGCTAATGGTGTTCTGCAAATCGCATAAGGTGAAAAATGGTTGTTCTCGCAAATCGCGTTAAGGTTGCCACGGCGACAACTGGGACAGGGGTGATAACTCTTGGATCGGCTGAAACTGGCTATCAGACGTTTGGTGATGGCGGTGTGTCCGATCAGGATACGGTTCGTTATTTGATTGAAGATGCCGCTAATTGGGAGATTGGTACTGGTGTTTATACTGCTAGTGGAACCACCTTATCGCGCACAGTAAGCGAGAGTAATAACTCAGATAATGCAATTAATCTTTCGGGTAGTGCCATCGTGATGGTTACGGCGACCGCTGAAGACTTGGCGCTGGATGAAGACTATGGCCTTTTAACAGGCGCAGTTGCGTCATTAGATGATTATGGAGCGTTGGCGTAATGGCGAAGCAAGTACAATTTAGACGCGGGACAACATCCCAACACGGTTCATTCACTGGCGCGGTTGGCGAAGTTACAGTTGACATAGACAAAGACGTTGTGGTTGTTCACGATGGTTCTACGGCTGGCGGACACCCACTAGCAAAGACATCAGACCTTGGAACTGCCGCTTTCACAGCGGCCACCGCCTACGCCACAGCCGCACAAGGTACGACTGCTGATGCTGCGTTGCCAAAAGCTGGCGGCACTATGAGCGGTGATATAGACGGAAACGGCAATAAAGTTTTATTTGCCAACGTATATTCTACGACAAACGACTTGCCTAGTGCATCAACGTATCACGGCATGTTTGCGCACGTCCATGCGACAGGAAAAGGTTATTTTGCACATTCTGGTTCTTGGGTAGAGCTTGCAAATTCCACTGATCTTTCGACTGTAGCAACATCAGGAAGCTACGCGGATTTAAGTAACAAGCCAACCATACCAGTTGTTGGCACAGATGCCCTTGCCTATGATGCAAATTTGCAGGGATTTGTTACTGCGCTAACGCTCCCAACATCTGATGGATCAAGCGGTCAAGCGTTAGTAACTGACGGAAGTGGTGCTATCAGTTTCGGTAGTGCTGGTATATCAACAGGTAAAGCCATCGCAATGGCAATTGTCTTTGGATGAAGGAGGCTAGAAAATGGCTGCACCAAATATTGTAAATGTAAGCACGATCACAGGCAAATCCGCCACTGTTGCGCTTACCTCAACGTCCGCGACTTCGGTCGTTAGCAACGCTGCATCCAGTGGCAAGGTATTCAAGATCAACATGATCCAGATTGCCAATGTCGATGGCACAAATGCCTGCGACGTGACTGTTGATATGCACAGCGCAGCATCTGGCGGTGGCACAGCTTACTCGCTGGTTGCAACTGCGTCTGTCCCTGCTGACTCGTCGTTGATTGCTATTGACAAGAACACAGCTCTTTACCTTGAGGAAGATCGCTCCATCACCGTCACTGCTGGCACAGCAAACGACTTGGAAGTAATTGTAAGCTACGAAGAGATCAGCTAATGCGCTTTATTGGCAACGCCCCTGTAGATGGTGAAGTTCGTGCTATCGCCTCTGGTGCGTTAGCCACTGGAGATACTGTTATCGTGAATAGCGATGGCACGGTTAGTGCTGCGGCGGCGGTGGGTATCTCAGAAGCAGTGGGAACTCCAACTGCTTTTGGCTCTGGCAGTGGTTTTTATAATGCTTTAGCTTTTGATAGCAACAGTAATAGAATGGTTATAGCATATAGGGACAATAGCAACAGTAACTATGGAACTGCTGTCGTAGCCACGGTCAATTCTAACAACACTTTAACGCTAGGAACTCCTGTCACTTTTATAAGTTCACATACACAAAATGTTGCAGCGGTTTTTGATAGTAGTAATAACAAAATAGTAATATGCTTTAAAGATTCTGGCAGTTCAAGTCATGGAAAAGCAATTGTTGGAACAGTTGATCCAACAGATAATTCAATAGCTTTTGGATCAGTAGCAACATATAGGGCTGCTGGGACAGGAGGAAGCGCACCTGTTTTTGACACTACCAGCAACAAAATAATAATTCCTTACATTCTTGGGAGTAGTAGTGCAGAAGCAATAGTTGGAACTGTATCTGGGACCAGTATCAGTTTTGGGGCTACTGCTTCTTTTAACTCAGGAACTACTGCTTTTTTAAGCGCTGCATATGACAGCAATAATAATAAAACAGTTATTTGTTATACAGATTCTGGGGTATCAGGAAACCCTTTAAATGCAGTAGTAGCAACTGTATCTGGAACCAGCATTAGTTTTGGGTCTGAGGTAACGGTGCTTTCTACTGAAACTCAATATAACTCCGCAGTTTTTGACCAAAGCAGCGGAAAAGTTGTTGTGAGTTATATGGACGAAAGTAACTCTAAATACGGCACATCAAGGGTTGGAACTGTATCTGGAACCAGCATTAGTTTTGGGTCAGCAGTCGTTTGGGAGCAAGGAGAGTCCCAGTATATTTCTGGTGTGTATGATTCTGTTGCGAAACAAGTTGTTCTTTTTTATAATGATGGTGATGATGGTAGTAAGGGCAAAGTAGTAAGTGGTACAGTAAGTGGTACAAGTATCAGCTATAGTTCTGCAACTCAATTTGAACCAGATAACGCACAATCTTTAGGAGCGGGTTACGCTTCTTCTGGCAAAAGTGTTGTTTTTTATCACGATAATGGGACTGCTTCTAGGTCGTATGATGTTTATCAAAATGCTTACACCTCCACCAATCTCACCATAGAGAACTTTGTAGGCTTTGCCAATAGCGGCTACGCTGACGGTCAATCCGCAGCACTTAACTCGACTTGCACAGTAGACAAGAACCAATCTGGTTTAACCGCTGGGCAGACTTACTATGTGCAGACTGATGGCACTTTGGGTACAACCCCTGCCGATCCGTCTGTTGTGGCTGGAACGGCCATCTCTTCTAAATCCATTATCGTGAAAGGTTAAACACACATGAAGACCATTGTTGAAACATCAAGCGGTCTGAGCAAGTACCTCCTTGCTGATGACGTGACAATCACAGCTACTGCTGATAACATTACTGTAGGTGATCCTGCACAATTTATTATTGGTGACTTGAACAGTACCACAGTGACCATCACTGACAACGTGACAAACGCCCCAGAAGATTGGTCTGGTAACAAGTACACGTTTGACGGGACTACATGGACATTGAATCCTGATTGGGTAGACCCAGAAGCAGAAGACGGGGAATAAACAATATGCGCATCATTGGTAACGCTGAAAAAACGAGAGAAGTACAGGCCGTTGCCAGTGGTGTGTTGTCCACAGGTGATTCTGTTGTTGTAAACTCAGATGGGACTGTTAGCAGTATTGGTGTAGCTAGTAATAGCGTTACAAGTCCCACTGCGTTTAATTCCACCAACACGACTGCAATGAGGTCAGCATTAGATACGGCTACGGGAAAGATAATGATCCTTTACCAAGCTAGTTCTTGGTATGTCGTAATGGCTACTATATCAGGAAACACAGTATCGTTTGGAACTCCGACTTTAGTGTCGTCAGGAAATGTTTTAGGTGACATATCTTATGACGAAGAGTCAGGTCACTTTTTACTTGTTTACCAAGGTGCCTCTAACTACGGGAGAGCTAGGGTTGCCTCTGTGTCAGGCACGAACATCACACTTAGCACTGAATTAGTTTGGGCAAGTTACGTTGCCACTAAACACAACCTTTCGTATGACACAGTCCGTAAGAGGCATATGAATGTCTATATGAACGAAGCGACAAATAATTTAAAAGCTAGAGTTTTTAGAATTACTGGCACAACGCCCTCGGCTGGCGGTGAAGGTAGC
>Ga0222715_10001878_pt1 | contig 19675 bp, 22 predicted proteins | sample C33_9DmetaG_FD_165056 | JGI IMG/M metagenome (GOLD analysis project Ga0222715, IMG submission 165056) | Estuarine water microbial communities from San Francisco Bay, California, United States - C33_9D | ecosystem: Environmental > Aquatic > Marine > Unclassified | place: USA: California... | reverse complement strand
CCAGTCGCTAAAACTTTCCAAGTGTGGATCGAGTTCTTGTGATAAATAGAATTAACTCCTCTCACTTCGCGTAACTGCGCCAAAGTCGGTTGTACGTACCCTGTATCGTCAATTGCTCGACTTTGTATCAAAGCTGGTGATCCATCCCAACTCCAATCTAAGCTAAATCGAGTAAGAGCCTTGTCTAAAACTAACCCTTTTAACTTAGCCTCCTTCCAAGAAAATCCACCATCAAAAGAGATATCGACTTGCTTAATTCTCCCTCGTCCCGACCAAGCAACACCTTCTAACTCATGATAGCCGCGACTCTTTAAAGAATTCTCAGGACACACCGAGGTGACAACAGAATTAGTTTCTTGCACCCAAGTAAACTGTCGCGCGCGACCATCTGCCATTAGATCGGTGTATTTGGAGGTTTCCTCACGCAGGTGCCATGGTTTTTCTCCTAATTCGAGGCGCCTCAGCCATTTAATTGAGGTATTTCCTTCCCAACCAGGATTTACTAATCGCAGCGGATAACCCTGCTCAGGTCGTATCCTCTCGCCATTTTGTGCGTAAGCTACAATGACATCATCTAAAGCCTTATCAAGTGGAATACTGCGCGCCATGGCCGCACCATCTGCACCTTCGGCTAAAACCCACTTAGCTTTAGGGTCAACCCCTACCTCAGCTAGCAACGTCGATAGCCTCACACCTGTCCATTCGCTGCAACTGATCATGCCATGGGTAAATTGCAATGCCTCCATTTGAGGGCCTCGCCACTCCATTCCACCATTGGCCGGGCACTCAATAAATCGAATTTCCGATACAGAAGGGAACCTCACTACGTCATCCATAGTTAAAACTAAGGGGTTACCACACAGTCCGTGGATCATCAACCGATGTTCCTCGGGGTCAATATTTGGAATACCTGAGTGATGTCGCTCAAAATGTAAACTACTCGGTGTAATTATCCCCTGAAGGCTTTGTAAAGGCGAGAAACTGACTGAAGATATAGGTGTTGCGGTTAACCACGGGACAGTGCGCCGTATAGCGTCTTTTTCATACTCTGAGGGAGATCCGTAAGGTGCAGCACCGACTCCTGTTCCTGTCTGTTGCATCCAAGACGGGATATTAGGCGGTAAATTTTCACCGTGCTCGGCAGCCCATATCTGATTGGCAGTCAATAGAGCACTGCCGGCTGCGACGCCCGCTCTTTTGAAAAATTTCCGACGCGATGAGTCGCCAGCAAGCGCCATAAATTTCCTACCCTAAACTAACCGTGGTGGCTCTACAAATGTAATGATATCAGATCATCTCACTTCCTATATCAAACTACAACTGGCCTAAGGAAACGTATACATATTAATCGTACATCATATGTGCGCTAAAAATGATTGCACAGATGTTAGTGGTCACCTAAATTATCTCAGATGAATATAGGAATACTTGCGTTAGCCATAGTCCTGATCCCTACTGGTAGGTGGTTTTGGCGCGCCTGGAAAGTCGATATCCCATCCTCGCCATACCTATTTCAAATGTCCTGGGCCGCGGGGCTAGCCTTAGGACTCCTCACCCACCGCGGTGGAGCGGAAAGTACAGCTGCCAATTGGGCTATCGGTTTAGCATTAGTGCTCCTCTATCTGTCCTTTACAGGGACTCAGAAGGTCAGTACGTCTGCAATTAGAGTGGGCAGTAAAATTCCCTATTTTGAAGGCAGAGACAGCGACGGTAACTCCTTTAGTAGCGATACTCTAGAAAACAAAAGAATAATAATTAAATTTTTTCGAGCGCACTGGTGACCCTATTGTGTCGGCGAGTTACGTCGATGGGAAGCAATGCGACCGTTACTTGATGAGTTTCATGTGACGTTAATAACCGTGTCCACAGATACCGTGAGCGAAATAAAATTAGGTAGGAAAATGCACGGCCTAAAAGGAACAATGTTAGCAGACAACAAACTTAAAATTATCAATCAATTCGGTCTGAAAAATCAGAACCTCAATAACTTTAGAATACCTTTTCGACCAGGGCTACCTATCCCTACCACACTTCTGATAGATGACACCGGAACCGTGATTTGGAAAGACAATACCAACCAATACAGCAAAAGGTCTGACCCTGAACGCATCAAACCTATTCTTGAAAAACTGTTGTCCTAAAAAGTACTCTGGTCTAATCCTATAATAACTAACATCATAGAGAAGAGTCGAACATTGGTCGCTATCGATAATTTCTATATTGTAGCTAGGGAGCAAGGCGCCGAGAATCCCTCCATACCAACCTGGGCTAACTCCGATATCAACCCGGTACAATTAGCGGCACGATCTGGCGAGGTCACAAAAAAAGAGATCTCTAACGTACCCGGCGTGTTCCAACTTCTGAACTTTCTATCTAAACCTGAGTGCGATAAATTAATCCAAATATCGGAAGCACTGGGTTACTTGGAAGACGCGGCAGTCTCGCTACCCAGAAAGATAAGGCATAATTGCAATGTGACATGGGTCACGGACGAAACCACTACCGATCTGCTTTGGGAGCGAAGTAAACTATTCTTTTCACTAGAAAACAATCCCACTAAAAAAATTTTTCCGATCGGACTCAACACTCGCTTTCGCTTTTATCGATATCAGACAGGTGATTACTTTGGTCAACATACTGACGGAGCCTGGCCAGGAAGCAGGGTAATGAATAAACAACTCATTGCAAATGGATATAACGACCGTATTAGTCAGCTCTCATGCATAGTATTTTTGAGTGATGGTTATATAGGCGGTCGGACTGAGTTTTACTCTCAGACAGAGCCAAGCGAAAAAATTAGCGTTAAGACTCCACTTGGAGCGGCTTTGTGCTTCCCTCATGGCGCACACCCTCAGCATTGTCCGCATAGCTCTGAAATAATTACTGCTGGGGTTAAATATATTATCCGTACCGACGTACTATTTTCCTCGAACTAAACAATTCGAGCGGGTTAATTGTCGTCGACCACACCCGATCATTCAGTTAAGATCTGCCGAAAGTCTAAAATTTTCACATACGCTAGTCGTGAGAACGAATAAGGAGTTTTGATCATGAAAGTTGGCATATTTAGCTTTAATACTGAGTACACTATTCGCGCAGATGAACTTGCAGTTGAGGCTGAAAATCGAGGATTCGACTCAGTCTGGTTTCCAGAGCACACGCATATTCCCTCGGGACGAAAAACCCCTTATCCGGCAGGCGGAGAGCTGCCAAAAGAATATATTCACATGTCAGATCCATTTATTAGTTGCATGGCAGCGGCTCAGGCAACGCAAACCATCAAAGTTGGCACCGGAGTCAGCCTTCTGCCACAGCACGAGCCACTTGCTATGGCAAAGACAGTAGCGACACTAGACAGACTTACTAATGGGAGATTCCTATACGGAATTGGCTCAGGTTGGAACGCGGACGAAATGGAGAATCACGGAGCACCCTATGAAAAAAGATGGAAAGTATTAGAGGAACATCTACTCGCTATGAAAGAACTCTGGACAAAAGAGGAAGCTAGTTTCCACGGCGAATTTGTGAATTTTGATAAAGTTTGGTCCTATCCTAAGCCTCTAACGCAGCCTCATCCTCCAATTATTTTAGGTACATTTGGCTCTAAATGGGGTCGTCAACGAGTTGCAGATCTAGCAGACGGTTGGGTACCTATCGGCCTGTTTTCTGAGAACATGTATGCTGATATAGAAGATCTTAACAGTCGTCTGATAAAGAATGGAAGGGAAGCTAACTCTGTTGAGGTATCTATTTTTAGTATCTCGGCTCCCTTAACTCCCGTTGAAGAGCTTGAAGAGTACGCTAATTCAGATCTTGTAACGCGTGTGGTCGCTCGGTGTCCTACTCAGAGCAGAGATTCTGTCTTGAAGTGGATGGATGGATATGCCGACTTCGTGGAACGTGTGAGCTAAATTCCAAAGACATAGCTCGTCTTTTAGATATGCCGAAGTGCTATGTCCCAGGTATGCAAAATTCGATTCATGCCCTCCACTATATGACGACAAGACAGGGTTGCCCCGGTGATTGACATAACCTCTCGGTCAATTCGGATCTTTTTATTATGAGTAAAGCCGGTGAATTGTGCTCTCCAGCGCTTATGCCGCACATCACCCCCGTAACTTTCTCGATAATTTAAGATCTCGATACCCTTGATGGACCCAGTACTGGATAGTGCAATCGCCAAGTCTATGTACTCATGCTTACCTATCACATGATCAAGTAGAAACCATCCCCCACCACTCGCCTTCCATGCCGCAAGATAAGAACGTCTGACCCTGATACCTGACGCTTCACGAATGGCTTTTTTTTGCAAAGCGGTCAGTTTTACTGTTGTTTGCGTAAGTTCTTCACCACCAAAAAGAATCTTTTGTGCTTGATCAACCGTAAGGTACTCTCTAGCAGAAAGCTGAGAGCCGAATAAAAACATGCCCCCGGCGGAGGCAAAATAAGAAGCAATGGACCGAGTAAAAGTTCGTCGATCCATTGCTATCTCTAATACGCTAAACAGTTACTAGAACTGGAAACCAAGTCCCAAGTTCACGCCTGTCTGTGTACCATTTTTTGAGGTCGGAGCATCTTCAAATTGCCCATCAATCTTGAAAACGGTATTTGGTGTTGGCCACCAGTTAGCGCCGACAGAGAACATTTCATGCTTAACATATTTCTTGATTGCTCCGGTAGCTGAACCACCATCTCTTTCATCAAATTCTTCGTAACGAACGAACAATCCTAACTCACCTGGAATACCACCACCCAAGTCAAATCTGTAAGCAGGTTCTACGTACCAGCCCTCGACTTCACTAGCACCCCATAGGCCTGGATCGAAGCTTTGCGAGCTGTCTTTACCAAAGTCCCATCTCGCATACAGCGCTCTCAAACCAAGACCCGACGAGTGCTTATAATCTATATGCGTTTCTATCAAGTACGCGCTCGCTTCAACCGCATCATCAGTACCTGTGTAGTCATTTTGGTAATCGACAGTAAAAGCCAACTCTAGACCTGGAACTACCGTATAAGTCAGTCGTCCTAATATCGCTATATCTTGGTTTTTACCGTTTGCAACTTTTTGTCGGCCACTTCTTACGCGCATAGCGCTGCTACCGCTGGTTGGAATCTTCAGGCCCGTATGTGCGAACAAGTTATAGTTCAACCCTGGCGCAACTTGTCCCCAAAAGCCCGCTCCGGCTTCGGTCCAAGTACTAGGAATGATTTCCGCTTCAACCATGTTACGTTCCACACCGTAAAATGTAGTCGGCTCATGTGTTAAGTTCATAATCCCCACAGGCAAAATATCTGCACCAGCTCTAAAGTGGTGATTTGCATTTATATCGAACTCTAACCAAGCCAGCTCAACCACTACGTCACCTTCTCGTCCATCACCAGCCCAGCTATGCTCGAACTCTATTTCAGAAGCAAAGCGAGACCAGCTATTAAACTCGTGGCCAACGAATAAAACTAGACGGTGAAAGTCCGTCTTATCGGTATCGGAAGTTGATCCATCTTTACCGTTTGTATGGTTACTATGAAGCTCACCATACCCACCGACAGAAGTTCGTTCAGCCCATGAAGCCGCTCGCGCTTTTCTCTTATTGGACATCGGTGACCAGCGTGATCCACCGGCGCCAACTGCATTCGCTCCTTGTGGAGTATTGGTGGTCATAGTGACACCTTCGTCCTCACCAGTGGCTTCGTCTAACTGAGCCTTAAGCTCGGCAATTTCTGCTTGTTGTGCTTCTAACATAGCCATAATTTTAGCTATTTGGTCCCCGCTCTCACCTCCTGCCGAAGCGGTAATTCCAAAGCCTGCTATCAAAAATAACGCCGTTAAGCTTTTCATTAATTGATTGGACCTCACTCTTGTCTCTCCATGAAATATTAAATAAAACTAAGTTGATTCTTATGTTGCGAATACAAATGAGAATCATTATCAATGATGACACGCATTTTAACAAAAGTCAAAAACTTGTAACCAAAATGTCTTTAGCTATTGTATTAAAGCAACAATTGTCTAGGCTACCAATTTAAGAAGTACTGCTGAAAGTATCGTTGGACATTTGGCAGTCGGGTGGCGAAAGCGATAAATGATGTTATTCTTGATTGAATTAAAATATTTGTAATACAGTCTTGCTGCAGTAATGCATTATCGCAGCAACACCCTATAGCGCACTATTAAGACACCTCTAAATTATCAAAGCTACCTGTAACAAGCTCTGGAGAAGACAAATAATTCGACTTTATAACAACATGTGCGTTTCGTCAGTCAACCTGAAGCTCTATTTTCGGTCGCAAAAAATAATCGAGAATTTGCTTCTCGACTTGTGTGGCAATCATGAGTAGCTTGGCGAGGTGCCAACCAAGTTTAGGAACCTATGTCGAAATTAGCGTTTCGGGCGACGTGAGCGAAGATGAACTTATTTCCGCTAGCAATGCGGCGTTCCGAAAGATAAACCTCATTCAGTCACTAATGAGCTTTCATGACGAAGAAAGTGAGTTAACTCTTGTCAACCGATACGCGGCCCGTGAGCCAGTACCCATCTCATTAGAGACCAAGTTTGTTCTCGAGCAAGCCTTGTGGCTAAGTGAAAAAACCGATGGTTTATTTGATATCACAGTTGCACCAAAGCTAGTAGCAAGTAACGCATTACCCAATCATGATTTTCCTTTCTTCCCTACCGGTACTTGGAGAGATATCATAATCATAGACAACGAAGTTAGATTCAAAAGACCCTTATTACTTGACCTTGGTGGTATCGCAAAAGGGTATGCTGTAGACCAGGCAATAAATGCAGTTGATGACTCGATCAATATCACCGTAAACGCAGGTGGCGACCTCCGTATGCGGCCCTGGCGTGGGAATCAGGTAGAGGTAAAACATCCGCGTTCACCTCACTCAGAGTCTATACAAATTGAAATGAAAAATTGTGCGCTCGCAACCAGTGCTGCTTACTACAGTGAAAACGGCGATTTAATAGTCTCAAAGGACTCCAATGCGTCAATAAACCTTGATGAAAATATTTCAGTGAGCGTGTTTGCTAAGGAGTGTCTCTTGGCTGACGCGCTAACCAAAGTTGCTTACTTAAATCCTGATATGATAAAAAAGTCAGTATTTCCGGATGTTGAATTTATGACGCTAGACAGCAACAATGTGACCAATTGGTATTAGATATGTCCAAGATTGGCTTCAGAATTCCTTTAACTTATAGAGCTATTCTTTTTATAGGATTGGCTAGTTCGTGGTGTACAGGTCTGATTTTTTATTACATGAATAACTGGGTGACCGTCGAAGGTGCCTTCGGTCCAATGAAACACCCGGCACAGCAGTTTGTCATCATGGGACACGGGGCGGCAGCGTTTGTCATGCTCATGTGCTTCGGAGTTTTAGTCGTCAACCACCTCCCCTCCGCATGGCGTTTACGTAGGTCACGTTACCTCGGTATCACATTAACCACTTTATTTTCATTCCAAATAATCACCGCTTATATTCTTTATTATATTGCCAGCGAAGACAGCCGAGCTTTAATTTCGAATTTACACGCACTTTCCGGAGCTAGCATACCTATCATACTTGTAGGACACATAATCAGAGGCCGAATGCAAAGACGATTGGCTCCCTCTCAACCGCCCTGATCAAGTGAAATATTTAATAATTGCTCAATCGAAGCATCAAAATGTAAGCGAAACAACACAGTAGCCAAAGTATTCGGGGAAAATTTTGTGACAAATGATATCGTAGCTATCAACCAAGTGTTAAATGAATACTGCCATACGGTGGATCGAGGAACCGCACAAGAAGTGTCCAAGCTCTTCTCTCCAGATGCCCTGTTAAAACCTTACTTCGACGATAAGTATGACGTGATCGGTCGCTCGGAAATCGAAAGGTGGTATGGGCATTACATGGAAAATTTTAGAGAACATATAAGGCACTTAAAGCACATGATTGTCTCCCCGATGATTAAAGTGGAAACCAATCAGGCAAACAGCGTTTGTTATTTTCTTGCTAGCGCAGTAAATAACGAGACCAATCTAGGCTTTTCGGCTACGGGCATCTATAGTGATAGGCTCAAAAAGCTTGATGGAAAATGGATGTTGTCCGAAAGATGCATAACTGTGGAGACAACCACACCAGAAATTACTGCGATAGAGACATTTCCGTCATTAGAATTTCCGAGAATACAGTCTTAAGGTCTCTCAGGATCTTTACTTTCACAAATTGCACTATTTACTGGCAAGCGCCTCGAATCCAGCCTGCATATTAGCCGTCAATTCCTTCAATGACTCCCTGTCCCCAATAAAATCGAGGTAATCCTTTAGAGCTGGGGTATCTCCGATCATGTCCCAACCATAAATTTTAGTCGTGTGCATTTGGGTAAAATTCAACATGAAGTACGCAGTGATATCAGCAAACGTAAACGTTTCTCCTGAAATATACGGCGAAAATAACGCCAAATGGTTCAGAGCTCTCAATCCGTTTTCAATTGCCGGTCTAACCTGCTCCTTAGCGGATGGGTCCACCTCTTGACCGAAATAAACTGCTCCGATATGCCGTCGTGCTGGGGCATCGAAATAAAGTTCTATGACTCGTATGATCTCTTTTACTTTCGCCCTTTGCCAAGGGTCAATCGGGTAAAGCCTTGGTTCTGGATTTATATCCTCCAGGTAGTCATATATCACATTGGTTTCAGTAAGTATCTCTTCACCTATCTCGATCCAAGGCACTTTACCCATAGGAGACTGAGCTAAAACAGCCTCATCCTGACTAGGAAATACGGTAATCTCCTCAAATTGGACATTTTTCTCTAAGAACGCAGCTTTTGCGCTGCTAAAGTAATTACTGACTGCCACACCATATAACTTAATCATTAGACGGGTATCCTCCCAAATCTAGCCATCACTGTCGCCATATCGGGCAACAATACGTTCTTTCGCGGGTGGAAAGATATTAATTTTTTCCAAATCTCCCTCAGCCCATTCAACGACTCTTTTATCCATTATATAAAAAAACAGAGGCGGAAACATCGCAGCTAAAAACATGAGCGAATAACAATACGGCAAAGCAGGAGCTTCAGTTGGTTCGGTGGATCTAAGTGCCTGATACCATCGAGTAGAGCGAATATGATGACCCGAGTGTCTTACAAAATTTAAGAGCAGATTATTAGAAAAAAGCATATTGGTATTCCAAGAATGCTTCATGCTCGACAACTCATAAGTTCCATCCGGACGCTGATCTCGCTTAAGACCATAGTGCTGACAATATTCTATCAGCGTCAAGTACCACCAACAAACATACATTTGTAAGAGCAACAAAGGAAGCACAATCCAACCAAATAAGTACGTTAGGGAAGAGAACAAAACTATTGTTCCTAGGTACTGCTGCAATGTCTCATTTTCTAAGCTCCACGCACTGACACCTTTTTTTGCTAGACGTTCTTTTTCAAATTGCCATGATTTTTTAAAAAAGTTCGACTGACTTCTCATTCCAAATTGATACAGCGTCTGACCCATCTGCGAACTGGCAAAATCTTTCGGAGTAGCTACATCTACGTGATGACCCTTAAGATGACCAACAAGAAATTGTCCAACGCCTCCTATGGAGAGCATCACCTTACCTAATCGTCGGTTGGACCGAGAGGTTTTGTGACCGAATTCATGTCCTACGGCTAAAGCCAAACCTGATACTATACCCATAGAAACCGCTATACCTATATAGGATGAGATAGATAGTGAGTGAGCACTCACATACCAGCAAACGCCTATGAAATTAACTATATAAAATGGGATAGAGACCGTTAACACTTTTACGTAGTAGTTATCTTCCTCGATTGAGTCCAGGACCGATTCAGGAGGGTTGTTGGAATCCTTAGGAGTAATCTGATCCAACAATGCAATCAGGCCAAACCAGAATAAGGCAGTGGTCCAGAACAAAATAGGGGCATCTAACCAACCAGCAGCAAAACAACTTAAAGTTGGAAGCAGAGGAAGAAAAGGTTGAGTCAACCAGTGACGTCTCCTCTTATCGGTATACGACTCGATATTTGTTACAGCTACCATTTGCAAAACTCCCCCTTAACTAGGCTGATTGAAAATTAATGATAAATCAGTCATTAGTGACTTGTAAAGCGGCTGAGCGTGAATTTGACTTAAGGTGCTATTAAAAACAAAATCTACTAATATTTTCAGCAACATCGAGTGGTAAATTTAGTGATGACAGAAGCCGGGCTACCTAATCCAACTGGTACATCTAACAAAAGAAAACGTGCAAAGCGGATGTCTCCGAGTGCGAGACGAGAGCAGGTAGTATCAGGTGCGATCAAGGTTTGTGCTGAGAAGGGCTTGGCTGGAACTAGTCATGCATTGGTTGCCGAGCAAGTAGGTGTTTCGACGCCTACCGTTTTCTTGTATCTGCCCAGTAGAAAAACATTGATTGATACAGTCCTCGAGAAAGTAGAAGGTTATTGTATTGAATTAGTAGATGAAGCGTCCTCCGGACAAATCTCCGCACACGGGAAATTGCTTTCTATTTTAAGGGCATGGGCCACAGCAATAGACACCGATACTGACTATATTCGGGTGTGGTTAAGCTGGAGCGCGGCGGTTCACGAAGAAACCTGGCCGAAATATATTGCGTTCCAGGACAGAATTTTAGCTAGATTCGAGCGGATTATAAGTGACGGTAAATCCAGTGGAGAAGTCCTTGAAGCAGTCAATCCTGCGTGGGCATCTCACCAAACTTATGGAAGCGGGAATATGATTGCTCAGATGAAATTCAGAGGAGTCGATAACCAAGAAATCGATGACTTTTTAAAACAATTTATTACAAGTATGATTGGAAATACCCGAACATTAGAGATTTTAAAATAAAATCTCACACTCATATTAATTTAATTTACTTTAATATTATCAATTGCTTATGTTATTATATATAAATAATTACCGCGTTATTTCAAAAAAATGTTTAGTTAAGAGCTTATCAAGCTCATTCGCGAATTGACGTCGATCGCTTTGGGTGATGGTTGGAGGTCCACTCGTCTGCAAACCACTAGATCTCATGGTGTCATAAAAATCTCTTAACGTGACTTTTGCTGCTATCGTTTCCAGGGAGTAGAGTTCTCCTCTCGGATTCAGCGCAAAGGCGCCTTTGTGCAATATCTCTTGTGCCAAAGGTATGTCAGCAGTTACTACGAGATCACCTGCCACAACTCTGCGCACGATCTCATTGTCAGCCACATCAAATCCAGGTTTTACCTTTAAAAAGCGGATATTGGGGGAATTAGGCACGCTCAAATATTGATTTGCGACGAAGATGACCTCTATCAACCGCTTTCGGGCGGCATTATAAAGAATCTCCTTAACTATCTTGGGACAAGCGTCCGCGTCAACCCAAATTCTCACCTCACTCGGACTCGTTTTACAAATAAAATCGGAATATATCTCCCACTAATTCGGAGATCCGTCATAAGGTATGTTTAGCTCGGTATCAAATATTAGATTTTCCTTAGTAATAAAAACTCTAGATTCACTAAAATCAATGAAACCACTCTCGTCATTGAGTAGTGCTTGAAAAGCTGCCGTACCTTCATCAGTCTCCATAGCCGCCGTAAGTGCACCCTCGCTCCGCCACCATACTTCAGTTATACCATCGTAAGGGGCAGCTAAACCCCGCGACTCAATGAGGCCCTGATTAATTGGCGTATCTATGGTGTGACTTTGAACGTACTTCACAGCATCTATATTTTTTGTAAAGCTAGTAACTAATGGCCCATGCTCCTCTCTCCAATAGCGATGAAACTCTTCCTGAGACACCTCTTCTTTCTTTCTTAAACAGTAAACCAATTTAACCATGAGTCTTCCCCTATCTATAATTTCCACACTTGCTCTAGATATTTTAGATTGCTAAATCTATCACAATTGCTATTTAATAAAGCAATATAAAATTTTGATGTCAAAATAGTATAATGCACTTGGTACTTTTAACACTGCTTCTGGGAACAATCTGTGGCCCACTTTACAGCATAGAAATATCTGAGGAGATTCGCGAACTTCACAAAAGGGTTCTTGTTTTGGACTCTCATCTCGATACCCCGATCAGGTTGGCTATGCCGGGTTTTGATATCACAGAAAGACACGAACATCCAGCCGATCAGTCTCAAGTTGATCTTCCGAGAATGTTAGAGGGTGGCCTCGATGGGGGATTTTGGGTTATTTATACGTCTCAGGGAGAACTAACTGAAGCTGCTTACGCGGCCGTAAAAAAGAGTGCTTTCCGAACAGGAAATTTAATCAGAAAAATGGTGACCGACCATCCTAATGAATTTAGTCTCGCATTATCCGCAGATGATGCGAAAAGAATTGCCGATAATGGCAAGATCAGTGTCTATATGAGTATCGAAAATGCCTATCCGATAGGTACTAACCTATCTGTGTTGGACGAATTTTATGCCATGGGTGTCAGAATGCTTGGCTTAGTTCACGTAACAAATAATCAGTTTGCGGACAGTTCTACCGACCCACTGGGTCCGAAATGGAATGGTCTTTCTCCGCTTGGTCGTCAATTAGTGAAAAGAGCTAACGATCTGGGAATGATAATAGATGCATCTCACGCACATGATCTGGCATTGGAGCAAATGATCTCTCTATCTCGAACCCCTATTTTGCTCTCTCACTCTGGTTGTAAATCTGTTTTTGACCATCCAAGAAATGTAGGTGATAGATTACTTTTAAAACTTAAAGATCAAGGTGGCGTAATACAATTGAACTCTTTAGGTGCATATCTCAAAACTATGGAGATACCCGAGGGTCGAAAAGCAATCTATAAAACAATCTTAAGAGATAGGGCTCTTGGAGAGATAAACAATCAACCGATGCTATATAAAGATTTTGTTCATCGTTTTAACGCAATGTACAAAAGGTTCCCTAAAGCAATGGCCAGTCTGGACCACTATCTAGCGCACTTCGAGCACGGGCTGGATTTAATGGGGTCAAAGGCCGTAGGTGTTGGAGCTGACTGGGATGGAGGAGGGGGCGTCACTGGAATGAACGATGTTTCCAAAATACCTTACATTACCAAGTTCTTGTCGGAAAAAGGCTACGACGAAAAAGGCATTAATGATATTTGGAGCGGCAACCTACTACGACTATTAAAGCAAGCCGAAATTAATAAATTAAAATAAGAAATTGCCCAGCAATTAGATCTCAACTAAAGGCACCTAAATCATGAGCGAAAACGAATTACCTCGAACAGAAATGGATGAGTATTGGAATGAGGCAGGGGGCGCGAAATGGGTCAAAAACCTGAATCACCTAGAAGATATGTTGGCACCAATCAGTAGACATCTGGTAGCATCGTTGTCTCTGGAAAATGTTACCCAAGTCTTGGATGTTGGTTGTGGAGGAGGCAGAGTCTCAGCGCAGGTTGCAGACAAACTCCGAGGATCGGGTGAAATTGTAGCGGCAGATATTTCGGAGACTATTTTAGCTAGCGCTACTGCCGCTAGAAAAGAGACCACCAATCTGTCCTTTATCCACTGTGACGCTGAAACGTATGCTTTTGAGCCCAATTCGTTCGACCTAATCATTTCTCAATTCGGTGTGATGTTTTTCAGCGCGCCTGTCAATGCATTCAAAAATATTCATTCTGCACTCCGAAACAATGGAAGGCTTAATTTTGTCTGCTGGCAATCGATACATGAAAATCCGTGGATGAAAACTGCTGCCTCAGCAGCATTCGAAATTCTGGAGCGCCCTCCATCCCCTGAGCCCGGCGAACCGGGCCCGTTCTCATTAGCGGACAAAGAACTATTAGTAGGAACACTCTCCAGTGCCGGCTTCAAAAGTATTCAGGCAAAACCTATCTCGGAGGCGCTCGATTTAGGCACGGTCGACCAAGCGGTATCTTTGATGACTGATATGGGTCCCAGCGCCAAGCCTATATCCGAGGCATCTCCAGAAAATAGACAACAAGCCGTAGCCAAGATACGGGAAGCAATGCAAGCCAACGAAACCTCGGCAGGTCGCGTGAAACTGAAAGGATCTTTCTGGTTAGTTACCGCCCAAGCGTGAAATCAAGCGGCGCTTTTTCGCGCCGCTTTCAAACTGCCACTCCCATGACGTAGCAACTCTCCAGAAAACGTATTTGTCTGTTGATCATTCTCGATAGTCACCTGCCCATTAATCAACACGTACTTGTAACCTTTTGCCTTTTGCACTCTGCGCCACTCATTACCAGGCAAATCATGAACTACTTCGGGCGGGGTTATCTCCAAATTATCCAAGTCGTAAACCAATATATCGGCTGGAGCACCAACCTTTAGTACACCGCGATCTTTACAACCAGCTAACTCGGCGGGCAAAGCAGACAACCTCCAATGGGCGTCTTCTAAACTCAACATATTATTATCCCGAACAATTTTTATGAGAGTCTCTGTAGGGTACCTCCCAGCGGTCAAAAATTTCGTGTGCGCCCCTCCATCGGATACCCCAAATAAAATATAAGGTACATCGACAACCTCTTTAAGCAGGTCTAGCCGGGTACCGGGGGGTGCTGCAAAAAACTCAGTCTCTAAATTGTCGGCAACTACTATGTCTAGCATAACATCAACTAGATCTTTCCCAGTCTTCTCAGCAATAAGGCCTATAGTGTGATCAAGCCACTGTTGCGATTCGGGAGCAACAGGCCCCGTAACTACAATATTTTCAAACGGACCAGTTACTAATTCTGGGATCTGCTCCTTCAACGCAGGCCTTCTAGCTGGATCAGCTAATTTAGCTAGTCGCTCTTCCCGTGTCCCTACAGTCGCTTCACGCCAGGCAGGACACTCATCAAACAAATTCCAGTCTTCAAATGTGAAGCCGTAGCCTGCGTCAGTAGTAAGGCCCTGTCCATACACCCGAACACCCTGTGCTCGGCAACGCTCCAGCCACTCAATCACTTTACGATGGATCTGAGGTTTAGTGTCGTAGACCTGCACTACATTAAAAACGATGGGTCTCCCACTGACTCTCGATAATTCCATGATGTGTTCTTGATCCGCCTTAGGATCTCCTGACACCATCGTAGTCTGCATATGGCCTGCGTTACGTTTACGCAAAACCTTAGCAAACTCTAACGAGGTTTCGTCGTGCATTACGTCGGTCGGCATAGCGGTCCCATCGTAATCTAATTGGACGCCAGCAGGACCATCAGGCGGAAGCCGTTGAGCAGACCATCCACATCCACCAGCGTCCATTGATTCTTCCAATAACCGACACATTTCGGCATGCTCTTTGTCAGTCGGCATTCTCCCCGCCTTAGCATCCTCTAGGCCAAGAACGGAAATTAAAATAGGATTGATCGGAACATAAGGAACAATGTTTATTGCTTTAGGTGTCCGTTCAACACTATCGAGATACTCTGGAAAAGACTCCCAGTCCCAGGGCATACCTTCTTTCATAGACGCTAAGGGAATAGCCTCCACTCTAGTCATCGATAACATAGAGCGCTCCCGAGCTTCTGGTGCAACTGGGGCAAAACCGAAGCCACAGTTCCCTATTACAACTGTAGTAATTCCATGCCAAGAAGAGATCGAGCAATAAGGGTCCCAAAATAACTGCGCGTCGTAATGCGTATGCAGATCAACAAAGCCTGGGGCCACAATCATCCCCTCGGCATCTAAAGTTTTTTCAGCGCGGGAGGCATCTATATGCCCTATTTCGGAGACTACGCCATCTTTGATTCCAACATCTGCCTTGTACCGAGGCATGCGAGCCCCGTCGACCACCGTGCCACCTTTTATAACAGTATCAAATTCGCTCATTTTTCTCCCTCCGCAACGTAAACGAATACTCAACTATAACTAGTGGAATACCTATTTGTCTATCGTTACATTATAGTGCATCGTAAAGATATGACCTGTTCATCTCGCTAATCACTATAGCTTAATTCAGTAATTTTTCGAAAATGATAACGCAAAAAATTAAGGAGAAAAAAATGAGATTGGAGAAAAAAATCGCTATCGTCACTGGTGGCGCCAACGGTATGGGACGCTCAACAGCAATTAGATTTTTGCAGGAAGGGGCTTATGTCGTTATAGCAGACTACAATGATACGAACGGAACCGACACAATGCGTGAAATTGAGCAGCAAGGTTTCGGTGATTCTGTGCGATTCATTAAAACTGATGTATCTAAAGAAGCTGATATCAAAAAAATGATCGAATGCGCTGCTGACAACTTCGGCGGTCTAGACATCATCTTTAATAATGCAGGAGTAGGTGGTGCTGTTGGCCCAGTCTGGGATTTACAAGTGGACGAGTGGGACTATACTTTTGATGTACTGGTTAAAGGGGTTTTCCTTGGCGTAAAACACGCGTCTAGATTGATGAGACAGCAAGGGAGAGGCGGTGCGATAATAAATACCGCTTCAATAGCAGGGATAAGTGGTGGTTGTGGACCTCTGTCCTACAGTGCGGCAAAAGCCGCTGTAATCAACCTCACTAAAGCAGCGTCTGTGCAACTTGCGCCGGATAGAATTCGAGTTAACGCTATATGTCCTGGTTTTATCCTGACCGGACTCACCCAAGGAATGAACCAATCTGCCGAGGATGTCGCTGCTAATCTTGCGGGCAAGCAACCGTACCCCGACCATGGACGCGGGGAAGATATTGCGGGAACCGCACTATTTTTAGCCACGGAAGATTCGCGATTTGTAAATGGCGAGGCGATTGTGGTGGACGGCGCGCTCACGGCTCTTGGCCCAGATCTATGGCAAAGGTGGGATCTTCCCTATGAGCGAGACATGGATAAAAGCGTGCTAAATAGGGGCACTACCGGCGAGGGCCATGTGAGACGTAAGCTTAATGACTGAGAGATCATTACTGATTGGCTTGATTATCCAAAAATTTCTCTAGACAAGTTCGGATCGCACCAGCAATCAGTGAACGATTTTCGGGGCGCCGCAAGGGCTCCGAAAGTTCAATTTGTACTCCCATTCCTGACCGACCTCGGTTACAAATATTATTATGATGTTTGCCAGGGAATCGATGACCTACTGTTCTTACTTCTACCGCCATCGACCTGATGCTGTCTGCGATAATATGTATTAATACTTTGTCTAAACCGCCCAAGAAAACAATTTCTTCGGCATCATTGCATCCGTGTATCGTAACCACGGTATCGTGTCCCTTCACTGCGTTAATACAGGTCGGCTCATCGAAAATATGACTCGTTATATGCAATGACACATAATTTTCGTCCACAATTTTGTGACTTTCAAAACGATATAAACTGAGATCATCTCCGGCTATCAGCGCAGATATCTCAGAAGTCCCAACCTCAATCACACCCGCGTGAGGCGCAACCACAATCAGTTTATGGCCTCGCCCTACAAATGATATTGAATAATCAGCCCCTTCTTCCTCATTCCTCGCTAGCTCTTGGAAGTTCTTATATATGTCTGACATACCTCGGCTCTATAACCCAAACATCAATCTAACTAGTCTGAACAAATAATTCTATAAGTGCACCAACCGTTTCAGGAGCATCCTCTTGCAAAAAGTGACCCACGCCCGGCAGTGTGACTATAGGTCCCTGCGGCCAAAGATCCTTAAAACAGCCAATAGTAAATTCGCTAGGTAGCGCTCGATCAGCTTCGCCGTGGACGTACATCGCAGCTTTTGGTTATTTTAAATCTATAAAATTTAGGCAAAAAAAAGGAGGCATTTAATTTATGCCTCCTCCGTGATTGGTTGTATCGACAACCTTGATCACACTATTTAGTTATTATCCTCGGTATTAAGAAAGATCTCTTGCCCTCGAATAAACTCAATAATTGTCGATACGCTTGCCATATCACTAGACATTAGATCACCTCCTTTTAAATTTTTTAAAGTTTGAGTATAGAACCTTATTGGGCCGGCTGTACAGCCCCTTTTTAACAAATCTGACCGAAATTTCTAAGCTATCCAACCGCCATCTACCGGCATCGCCACACCGGTCATATAGCTAGATTTATCTGAAAGCAACCACGCAGCGGCTTCGCCGATCTCAGACGGCTGCGCGATTCTTTTCATTGGAACTCGTCCCAACATCTTATCCCTTATTTTATTATTTTCATCACCAGTCAAACGATTGAGCATCGGCGTCTCAATAAATCCTGGGCAGACCGCGTTTACTCGAATTCCTCTGGAGGCATATTCTAGCGCGACGGTCTTTGTCAGACCCACAACCCCATGCTTAGAAGCGTTATAACTTGCAGAACCAGCAAAACCGGTCAGCCCTGCAACCGAAGCAGTACTAACAATATTGCCACCTTTTTCCTGCTCCAGCATTTGTTCTATTTGGCACTTTATACAATTAAAAACACCCGTCAAATTCACACGTAGAACACGTTCCCATTCATCTGCAGGATAATCGAGTATTTTAACAGCAGGCCCCTCAATCCCAGCGTTGTTAAACGCACCATCTATCTTAGTATAGCGAGCAGCAGTATCCTGAACGACTCTTCTCACATCTTGATACTGAGTCACATCAACATGGTGATACTCCGCAATCCCTCCATCTTCTTTGATTAAAGATACTGTCTCCTGACCCTCCTTATCTTGCACATCAGCGATGATTACTCTAGCGCCCTCCCTGCATAAAATCTGTGCGGTGGCTCTGCCTATACCTGTGCTACCACCAGTAACTAAAATCGTTTTCTCATCAAGCAAACCCATAGCTTTTCGCCCCCTAATTAATTGTTTAGCATTTTTACAACTCCAATCTCCCATCACTGAGATGCATTCTCCACATCATCATGTCCAAGTCTACTTGATATCATCCGATACTATCGACTATAAATCTAAAGTAAAAAATACAGAGGCAGTGGCAATGTACATAGCAATGAATCGTTTTCAAGTGATCAGAGGTAAAGAAGATGAATTTGAAACTATCTGGAAGTCCAGAGACAAACATCTTGCAGAAGTATCCGGTTTTAAGGAATTTCATCTTCTAAAGGGTCATCAGGAAGAAAACTATACGCTTTATGCTTCTCATACAGTTTGGAGTACTTACGATAGCTTTGAGGCATGGACTAAATCCGATGCGTTCCGAAAAGCGCATTCTAATGCCGGAAAATATAAATCCGTATACCTTGGGCACCCTAATTTTGAGGGATTTGAAACTGTAGAAGGAACCTGAATAAATCGAACTCTCCATATTATTCACAGCTTATATAAGTAGACAGTCCCTTAGGAGAATTGATATGCCGAACAAAAATTTATTACTAAATCTCGAATCGCTAAAATCCTCGATAATCGCAGTTAATTCATCTCATGTCTAAGTATTACAAAAATACTTTGGTATTGACCGTCATTTGCGGTGGCCTAATCGTCGCGCTTACTTTTGGGCCACGCAACGCGCTGGGCCTCTTTATGGATCCAATTATTTTTTCCTATGGATGGAGTCGTGAAATTTTCGCTTTCTCTATAGCGATACAAAATCTTATTTGGGGCATTGGGCAACCATTTTTTGGCGCGCTCGCGGATAAATTTGGAAGTTTTCGCGTTCTCGCTATAGGCGGTCTGTTATATAGTGCTGGACTATTTTTAATGTCAGTCTCTAGCACACCCACCGCGTTATACGTTAGTGCAGGTTTAATTATTGGACTTGGATTGTCAGGTGCATCAATAAGCGTAGTCATTGCAGCCGTGTCGAGGGAAGCGGG